>Ga0194119_10002001_pt1 | contig 35697 bp, 32 predicted proteins | sample TA2MahC100mmetaG_FD_148620 | JGI IMG/M metagenome (GOLD analysis project Ga0194119, IMG submission 148620) | Freshwater microbial communities from Lake Tanganyika, Tanzania - TA2015018 Mahale Deep Cast 100m | ecosystem: Environmental > Aquatic > Freshwater > Lake | place: Tanzania: Lake... | reverse complement strand
TTTTACGCGGCCCGCAAGGACGGCCAGTCAGCCACTTCACCTCGGGGAAGGCCTGGAATTTAGCCACCGCGAAGCGGATCGCGTTCGGCGTCAGCATGTCGTCGCTATTCAAATACGTCATTACGTCGCGGTCGCCGGGACGCAACGCCGCGAACGCTTTCGCCACAGCATCGTACATCCCGTTATCGGGGCCGCTGGAGAACTGGAATGTCAGGTCTTCGCACTGTGCGAGCCACTGTTTGGACTCCACGCGCGTTTTCCAGGATTTCAACTTCGACACCGTGCCGTCGGTCGAGCCGCCGTCGTGGACGAAGACGTCCAAACGAAACGGGCCGCCTTGAGTGAGCAGGCTTACCAACGTCTCATCGAGGAATTGATCTCCATTGAAAACCGGCATCGCAACGCACACCCGCGGAGTTCCGGGAGCGGAGGTTGAGTTCTGAATAGGCACGCTAGATTCATCGTACTCTTCGTGGAACGAAGCGCGGTACGCGAAGCATGTACTCCCAATAGGTATCGCCAAACCGGGCCACCAGGAACCTTTCCTCGATCGGCGTCCGAATCGCCATGAACGCGAACACGACCATGCCGAAGAGCGCTGGCAGGGCGTTTCCCGTGACCAGACCCAGACTGACCGTCAAGCCGAGGACGCCTGCGTACATCGGATTCCGGATGAATCGATAGGGACCATCGCAGACAAAACGGGCCGAGGCGCGGGTCTCCACCGTGTCGGTTAGGTTCGTTCCGAGGGTCCGGAACATCCAAACCAGCCACAGCGTGGACGCAATTTCCAGCAGAAGCCCGGCTGCGCCCGTTACCCAACCGCCGTCGAAATCGAAGGGCTGCGTCCACGCGGCGTCTTGGAACGCGCCCCATGTCGCGGCCGCGGCGAGTGCGCCCGCCAAACGCAAGCCGGCCATTAGGCCGATTCCTTCGTTCCGCCGGTTCAGACGGTCACCCATCCGGTGCGCTCGCAATCGGTGGTGAATAGCGATTGGAAAGAAAGCGGCCAGAATGCCGATGGCGATGAAGCGCATATTATCCATGCCTTCACTTTAATACTTAACTATAATTAAGTCAACGGCGATCAAGAATCCAGTGATTCTGTTCCAGGTATCGAACAGTTGCGATGACGGACTGCTGAATAGTGAGCTCGGGTGTCCAGCCGAGTGAGCGGATCTTCGCTGTCTCCAAGAAAATAAATGGGTTATCGCCGATCCAGCCGCGGTTTCCGCCGGTGAACTGGAGCTGTGGCTCCACGCCCAGATAGCCGGTGATCCAGCCGATGGAGTCGGTGACCCGGCAGTACTCGTCGGTGCCCAGGTTGAAGATGTTCACTTTACCTGTTGCCTTTTCCAGCGCCGCCAGGATGGCTGAAACGCAGTCGCCCACATGCAAGTAGGACTTTCGCTGCGTCCCGTCGCCCAGAACGCGAAGTGACGAAGGGTCCCGGCGCAGCGCTTTGTAGAAGTCCAGTACGTGGCCGTGCGTGTAGCGCTCCCCTAGGATCGATACGAACCGGAAGATGTGGGCCGTGAATCCAAAACTTTCGGCGTATGCGCTGATTAACGCCTCGGCGCTGGCCTTTGACGCTCCGTAGAGCGAGGTCTGCACGGGAAATGGCGCGTCTTCGGGTGTAGGAATCACGGTCGACTCGCCATAGACCGAGCCGGTGGACGAAAAGGCGATCCGTTGGACGCCATTGCGGCGCATTGCCTCCAGTACGTTCCAGGTGGCGAGCACGTTTTGTTTCAGATCCCTATCCGGATGATCGGGCCCGAAGCGGACATCGGCGTTGGCGGCCAGGTGAACAACCTGATCTACACCTTCGAACCGCGGCGCGAGCGCGTCCAAATCGAGGAGATCCTGCTCCCACAGCGTGAACCGTTCCGACGATCGCGCCCCAACCAGAAACTCCGGCTGGCCGGTCGAGAAATTGTCGATGCCGATGACCGTGTGACCGCCGGCCAAAAAGCGGTCGGCCAGGTTGCTCCCAATGAATCCGGCGGCTCCGGTGATTAGTACTCGCATAGCTTAGAGCTCCCGCACCAGGGAACGGATTCGAAAGATGTCTTTGACGTTTTGAATGTTGCCGGCCACCAGCTCCAGCCGGCTGTCGGCATCGTCGCGCCAACGAATCGGCACCTGCGCGACGCGAGCGCCGAGCTTTTGGGCGATAGCCAGAATCTCCACGTCGTACATGTATCCGTCGATCTTCTGCAGTCCAAAGACCTTCTTGGCCCAGTCGTGCCGGAAGAACTTGAAGCCGCACTGCGAATCGCGAATGCCGGGCAAGCCGACAACGGCCTTCACAAAGACGTAAAACCCCTTCGATCCGAGTTGGCGATAGAACGGTTGCTTCTTTTCGATCTTTGATTGTGTCTGCGCCCGCGAGCCGATCACGACGTCGTGATCTTCGCGCAGCAGAGGCAGAAAACGGTCGAACTCTTCAATCGGAACTTTGTTGTCCGCATCCGCAAAGCCAATGATCTTTCCAACGGCCCGCTCGACGCCCAGACGGATTCCCTTGCCCTTCCCGGAGCGCTCCGGGCTTCCGATGACGACCACACCGGGAATCTCCCGCGCCAAGTCTCGTGTTCGATCCTTGCCATCGGCGGCAACGATAAGCTGGGCGGCCAGACCGCGGGATTCAAAGTACGCCCGCGCCTCGACGATCGTGTTTACGATCGTCTTCTCTTCGTTATAGGCCGGCAGGATCAGCGAAATGTCCATTGGATACACTGGGGGTTCATTGCAACGAACGGTACTCATTACGGGGGCGACGCGCGGCTTGGGCGAAACCATGGCCCGGCTCTTTGCGAGCAAAGGGGACCGGCTGCTGCTGGTGGCCCGCGGGCAGGCTCAACTGTTGCGACTCCAAACCGAACTCGATGCCGCGATCTTCCCGGCCGATCTCGCCGACCCGGCCAGCGCCGAAAAAATACTGGCCTGGGCCAGGCAGCAAACCGGCCAGCTCGACGTGTTGATCAACAACGCGGCCATCACTGGTCCTATCGGCCCTTTTTGGAACAACTGTAGGGTGGCGTGGCAGGAGACGCTTCAGGTGAACCTCCTAAGCCCCGCCGAGTTGATGCGCGGCGCGATTCCCTGGATGGCCGGGCACGGCGGCGGCGTAGTGATTAATCTCTCGGGAGGCGGCGCCACTGGCCCCCGGCCGAACTTCTCCGCCTACGCGACGGCCAAATCGGCGCTGGTTCGCCTGACGGAGAGCGTCGCCGCCGAGGCCCGGCCCTTAAACGTCCGCCTGCATTCGATCGCGCCGGGAGTCATGAAAACAGAGCTTCTGAAAGACGTGTTGCGCGCCGCGCCAGAAGCCGTAGGGCCGGAGTTTCAACAGGTTACGAAGATCATGGAGGGCGATGGCGCCGATCCGGCCATTGCCGCGGCGCTCGCGTACTACCTGACAACCGAGGAGGCCAAGGGACTCACTGGGCGGCTGATTAGCGCTCTTTGGGACCCTTGGTCAAATCTGCACGAAAAGGCCCCGCTCCTGGACGGGTCTGACGTCTATACCCTTCGGCGGATTCTGCCGAAAGATCGGGGGATGGACTGGGAAAGCTAAATGCGGGTCGCCATCATTGGATGCGGCCTGATAGGAAACAAGCGGGCTAAGGCCCTCGCGGGGGCGACCCTCACCGTTTGCTGCGACCTGGACCGGGTCAAGGCCGAGGCCCTAGCCGCCAGTCAGCCCAATGTCCGAGCATCGGCGGATTGGCGGGAGGCCGTCGCGGCCACGGACGTCGATCTCGTTGTCGTCGCGACGATTCATTCCGAACTCGCCGCGATCACGACGGCGGCCGCCGCCAATGGGAAGCACGTCCTGGTCGAAAAGCCTGCCGGACGCCGGGCGGCCGAGCTCGACCCGGCCATTGAGGCCGCGCGAAAGTCCGGGGCCCGCATACGGGTGGGATTTAACCACCGGTATCATCCGGCGCTCCAGAAGGCCCGCGAAATTGTCGATTCCGGCGTGGCGGGGCCGCTGCTGTTCCTGCGGGCCCGCTACGGCCACGGCGGCCGCATCGGATACGACAAGGAGTGGCGTGCGGCGCCGGAGCTCTCCGGCGGCGGCGAGGCGATCGACCAGGGCCTGCATCTGATCGATCTGGCCCGCTGGTTTCTCGGCGACTTCCCTTCGGTGAAAGGGGAAACCGCGACCTATTTCTGGGACATGCCGGTAGAGGACAACGCGTTCTTTCTGCTGAAGACGGAGGCCGGACAGACGGCCCAATTGCACGCGACCTGGACGGAGTGGAAAAACCTGTTTTCTCTGGAGATTTACGGACGCGTGGGCAAGATCGACATCCAGGGTCTGGGTGGAAGCTATGGGCCCGAACAACTGACTTACTATCAGATGCGTCCCGAGATGGGAAAGCCGGACGCGGAGATGTTCCAGTTCGACGGTCCGGACCTGTCCTGGGATCTGGAGTTCCGCGAGTTTTTGGCCGATATATCCCAAGGCCGGGATCCGAACCCCGGGCTTCGTGACGCCCAGGCGGCGCTGCGGATCGTGGAAGCCATTTACAAGGAGCAGGGACGTTGATCATCACCAGAAGCCCCTTGCGCATCTCCATCGGCGGAGGCGGCACCGATCTGCCGTCCTATTACCGGGAGCACGGGGGCTTCGTCATCTCGGCAGCGATTAACCGGTATGTTTACATCACCTTACACCGGACCTTCCAGCCGGGGCTGATCGTCAAGTATTCCAAGATGGAGACGGTCGCCGCGCCGCCCGATCTGCAGCACCCGATTGTGCGCGAGGCGCTGTGCCTGGTGCTCGGCGACCAGGCGAACTACCTGGAGATGGCGTCCATGTCCGATATTCCGGCTGGCACGGGCTTGGGATCCTCCGGCAGTTTCACTACGGCGCTGCTGGCGGCGCTGCACACTTTGAACAAATCCAATGTCGGCCGCCACGAACTGGCTGAGCAGGCCTGCCACATTGAACTGGACCGGCTGCAAGAGCCGATCGGCAAACAGGACCAGTACATCGCCGCATTTGGCGGCATGCAGTGTTTCCATTTCGAAAAGGACGGCACAGTGCGCGTGGAGCCTCTGCTGATGCCCCACGAAACGCTGTTCACGCTGGAGGACAATCTGGTGCTGTTCTTCACGGGCTATACGCGGAGCGCATCGAACATCCTGCGGGAGCAGGATACGAAATCGAAAGCCAACGACGGCGGCATGACCCAGAACCTGCACTTCATCAAGGAGTTGGGCCTGGAGAGCAAGCGGGCCTTTGAAAAGGGCGATACGCGCCGCTTCGGCGAGATCATGCACACGCACTGGGAGCACAAGAAGAAGCGGTCGCAGGGTATGTCGAACCCGCAAATCGACGAATGGTATGAGGCCGGACGCAGGAACGGCGCCATCGGCGGGAAGCTCATCGGCGCGGGCGGCGGGGGATTTCTGATGTTTTATGCCGAGGACAAGACCCGGCTGCGGGCATCGATGAAGCAGTTGGGCCTGGAAGAGGTGCGGGTTCGGTTCGATTTCGAGGGCAGCTCCGTGGTGGCGAGGTCGTAACGGTATGCTCCCTGTCATCGTGCTGGCGGGCGGGCTGGCCACGCGCCTGCGTCCAATCACCGAAAAGATTCCGAAATCGCTGGTGGAGATCGGCGGTGTGCCGTTTGCCGATCACCAGATGCGCCTGTTGGCGGCGAACGGTGTGAAACAGGTGGTGATGTCGGTCGCCTACAAGGGCGAAATGATCGAGGACTACCTTGGAAACGGGTCCCGCTACGGGCTGGAGATCGGCTACTCCTTCGATGGCGAAACGTATCTGGGTACGGCCGGGGCCATCCGGAAGGCGCTGCCGCTAGTTGGGGAACTGTTCCTGACTCTGTACGGCGATTCGTACCTGACCGTGCCCTTCGCCGAGTGTGTGGACTCATTCGAACGGTCGCGCCGGTTGGGGCTGATGACGGTTTATCGCAACGAGGGGCAATTCGATACCAGCAACGTGGAATGGTCCGGCGGCGAAATCCTCCGTTACGACAAACGGAACAGAACCCCCGCCATGCGCCACATCGATTATGGCCTCGGCGCGTTTCACCGCTCGGCGTTCGACGAGGTCCCGTCCGGCGTCTTCGCCGATCTGGCCGATCTTTATCAGGCGCTGCTGACGCAGGGCCAGCTAGCCGGGAACGAGGTCGCGCATCGCTTTTACGAAATCGGCACGCCGGCTGGCATCGCCGACACCGAACATTTTCTGAAACAACGAGGCGCCGCATGAGTTTTGCAGCCACATTCCTGGTCGAAGCCATGGAAATTCTGAAGCAGCTCGACACCTCCGTCATCGACAAGATGGCGGGAATTCTCGCCGAGACGCGGGAGAACGGCGGGCGGCTGTTTCTGCTGGGAGTAGGCGGATCGGCGGCGAACGCGTCGCACGCAGTCAACGACTTCCGGAAGATCGCGGGCATCGAGTCCTACGCGCCCACCGATAACGTCTCCGAACTCACCGCACGCACGAACGACCAGGGCTGGCCCACTGTCTTCGAGAGCTGGCTGCGCACCAGCCGCCTGAAACCCAACGACTGCCTTTTTGTCCTCTCCGTCGGCGGCGGGGATCTGCGCGAGAACGTCAGCCCGAACCTTGTGGCGGCGCTGCGTTACGGCAAACAGGTAGGGTCCCGGATCATCGGGATCACCGGACGCAACGGCGGCTACACGGGCCAAGTGGCCGATGCGTGCGTCCTGATTCCGACGGTGAATCCGGTGCACGTCACGCCCCACGCCGAGGCGTTTCAAGCGGTTGTCTGGCACCTGCTGGTGTCGCATCCCCTGGTGAAAGTCGCGGAGACGAAATGGGAGTCGGTCCGGTAATCCGCGCGGTCTTCCTGGACCGCGACGGCGTCTTGAATCAGGCCGTGGTCCGTGAAGGGAAGCCCTATCCGCCGTCCGATGCAAGCGCGATGCGTTTGACCGACGGTGCCGGGGCGGCCTTGGCGCGGCTGAAGGCGCTGGGATATCTGCTGATCGTCGTCACCAACCAGCCGGACCTCGCCCGCGGGACACAACTGGCCGCCAACATGGAAGGCATTCACGAAAGCCTGCGGCAACAACTTCCGCTGGACGCGTTTTTCGTCTGTCCGCACGATGGCCCCGATCATTGCGCCTGCCGTAAGCCGAAGCCGGGGCTGATTCAGCAGGCCCAAGCCGAGTACGGGATCGAGTTGGCGTCGTCATATCTGATCGGCGACCGGTGGCGCGATATCGACGCCGCCCGCGCCGCCGCCGTACGTTCGATCTGGATCGACTACGGGTACGCCGAGCGCGGCCCTTCGGCGGCTCCGGCCGCGACGGTAAAGAGTTTGCCTGAAGCTGTCGATTGGATAGTGAGCCAGGAGGGCCCCCGATGAACGTCAAGATTTACGCCGACGGCGCGGAAAAGCAGTCAATGTTGAAGCTGTATCAGAATCCGCTGATTCAGGGCTTTACCACCAACCCGACGCTCATGCGCAAGGCGGGCATCGGCGACTATGAACAGTTCGCGCTCGATATTCTGCGGTCCATCCCGGACCGCCCGATCTCGTTTGAAGTGTTCGCCGACGAATTCGACGAGATGGAGCGCCAGGCCGAAAGAATCGCCGCTTGGGGCCCGAACGTGTTCGTCAAAATCCCAGTGACAAACTCGCGAGGGGAGTCCGCGGCGCCGCTGATTCAGCGGCTGGCCAGCCGCGGGGTCAAGCAGAATGTCACCGCGATCTTGACCATGGACCAGATCCACGATGTCGTCGACGCGGTCTGTCACGGTCCCGCCGCCAACGTGAGCGTGTTCGCTGGGCGGATCGCCGACACGGGGCGGGATCCGCTTCCGACTTTGAAGGCGGCTTTGCGCATCATGGCGCCGTATCCGAATTTGGAGTTGATCTGGGCCAGTCCGCGTGAGCTGCTGAATCTTGTCCAGGCGTCGGAGATCGGCTGCCACATCATCACGGTCACGGCGGACATTTTGGGAAAGCTGCCGCTGGTCGGCAAGGATCTAGAGCAGTACTCGCTCGAAACGGTTCAGATGTTTCGAAACGACGCGCTCGCGAGCGGGTTCTCGATCGAGACCAGGTTGGCGGAGCCGGCGCCGGTTTTAGCGTAGGCGGAACTATTCGACGGGAAGGCTTGCGCTTGATGCGCGCGTCCTCCGCTGGATGAGCTGCCCGCCCGTACGGAGACGTCTGTCTCACAGAATCCTGCGCCGCCCGCTGGAGCGGGAAACTATATCCCCCGCCGATGACGAAGAGCACTCCGTTTCCGATAAGGCATTTATAATGAGGCAAATACAGCCCGTGGAAAAACACAGTTGAAAGAAGGGTGAGTTCAGGCTGACCAGGTTTTGGGGTATACTCGCGGGCATGATGCAGAAACTGATTCTCTCGGCGCTCGCATTGGGCGCGCTCGCGTTTGGGCAAACGGCGGAGCCGTCGCCCTCGCTTAAGAAAACCGGCAAGTTCTATGAACTTCGCATCTATCACGCCGCGCCAGGCAAACTCGAAGATCTGCACAACCGGTTTCGCAATCACACCAACGCGCTGTTTGTGAAACACGGCATGGAGATCGTCGGCTTCTGGGGACCCACCGACAAAGAAAAGGGCTCGGCGACCGACCTGATCTATGTCCTCGCCTACCCGAGCCGCGAGGCGCGGGAAGCCTCCTGGAAAGCGTTCGCCGCCGATCCGGATTGGGTGGCCGCCCGCAAAGCTTCCGAAGTTAACGGCAAGCTTACCGACAAAGTGGAATTCGTGTACATGGGTGAAGTCGACTACTTCACCGCCAGCCAGAAAGGGAAAGGCAAGAACAAGAAGCGCAAAAAGTAATGCGCGGCTGGCTGGCAACAAAAACGGAACGAAGTCTGGGCGAGCTTGATCCCGCCCAGAACCCTCTGGAGGCCTTCGATCGCCAGGTGCGCGTCGAATGGTCTGCCGTGAACTACAAGGACGCTCTGGCCATAACCGGGCAGCCGGGCGTGATGCGGCGGTTTCCAATGGTCCCGGGCGTCGACCTGGCCGGGGAAGGCATCGTCGTCAATGGCTGCGGCCTGAGCGAGCACTACTGGGGCGGCTATGCGACCGAGGCGCGACTCAAGAACGACTGGATCGTCGACATCCCGGCGGGCCTCTCCGCGCGGGACGCCGCCGCCATCGGCACGGCGGGTTTCACCGCCATGCAGTGCATCGACGCGCTGGAACGCCATGGCCTGCGGCCCGGCGGCCGGGACGTGGTTGTCACCGGTGCGGCGGGCGGGGTAGGCAGCTTTGCGGTTGCGCTGCTCAAGGCCAAGGGATACCGCGTGGTCGCGTCCACGGGCCGGCCGCAAGAGGCCGGCTACTTGACGAGATTGGGCGCCGCCGAGATTCTCGACCGCGCCGTCCTGTCCGCGCCGCCCACACGGCCCATGGACTCCGAACGCTGGGGCGGCGCCGTGGACACAGTGGGCGGCGAGACGCTGGCGGGCCTGATCCGAGGGCTCGGCATCAACACGGCGGTAGCCGCCTGCGGACTGGCCGGAGGCGCCCACCTCAACACAACCGTCTATCCGTTCATTCTTCGCGGCGTGAGCCTGCTGGGCATCAACTCCGTCGAGGTTGCGCCAGAGGAACGGCGCCGTCTGTGGGCCGCGATCGGCGAGACGTTTGACCGATCCCTGCTCGCCGATATGGTGCAAGAGATCACGCTGGACCAGGTGATGGAGTTCGCCCCGAAGGTGTTGGCGGGGCAGGTTCGCGGACGGCTCGTGGTCAGGATCGCCTGACGTCCACTCGCGCGAGCAGCAGAAATCCTGCGGTGAAGAATATCAGCAGCGTCAACGCGGCGGTGCGGTAGCTGCCGGTGTGCTGGAGCGCGAGCCCGAAGACGAGGGGGCCGAACCAACTGGTCCCCTTGTCGCTGATTTCATAGATTGAGAAGTACTCCGCCTCCTTGCCCACAGGGATCATTTGCGAGAAAATAGCCCGGCTGAGCGCCTGGCTGCCGCCCATGACCACACCCACCAGCGCGGCCATGACGAAGAACTCGGATGCTGTGGAGACGGCCAAGTAGATGTAGGCGATTACGCCGGTCCAAACCACCAACGCGCCGAGCACGGCCCGCTTGGCGGTGAACCGCGCCGCTAGAAATTGAAACAGGAACGCGCCGCCAAACGCCACGAATTGGACCATCAGGATCGCCAGCGTCAATTGGCTCATCGGCATCCGCAGTTCGTCGCTGCCGAACTGGCCGGCGATGGCGATGACGGTCTGAATCGCGTCGTTATAGATCAGGTATGCGCACAGAAAGAGCAGCGCTTGCGGGGATCCGCGCAACTCACCCACCGTCTTCCAGAACGAGACGTGCGGCATCGGGATGCCACGATTGCGCAGCCGTGTCACGGGAATGATTGTGAACAGCCCCCACCACAAGCCGGCGCTGGCCAGGCAGATGCGCACGGCGTAGCCTTCGGTCAGTCCCAGCGACGCCGCGTTCGACAGAAAAACCAGATTCAATAGCAGCAGCAGGCCGCCACCCAGATAGCCGATGCCCCATCCACGCGACGAGATGGCGTCGCGCTCCTCAGGCCGGGCGATCTCGGGGAGGAAGGAATTGTAGACGGCCATGGCAGCGCCGAACGTCAGGTTCGCCACCAGGAAGAGCCCGCCTCCCAAAAGGTACCGGCCATCCTTCACGAAGAACAGGCAAACGGTCGCTGTGGCGCCGGTCCAGGCCAATGCGCCCAGCAACTCGCGCTTGCGACGCAGCCTGTCGGCGATGGTCCCAGCCCAGGGCAGAACGAACACCTGCAGGAGCACCGATAGCGAGACCATGTAGCCCCAAAACGATCGCGGGTCCACCTTCACGCCCAGTGGATAGATGTAGCCATCGGCGCCGGCGGCGGACTTGGCCACGGCCGTAAGGTACGGTCCCAGGAACAGCGTTAGTACGGTCGACGCGAAGGCCGAGTTCGCCCAGTCGTAGACATACCAGGCGCGAATCTCACGTTGGCTGGCGGGTTCTAAAGGTGCTTGCGCAGGAACGCCCATGCAATGTCTCCCCGCCATTCATGGCCGCCGTCGAACTCCTGAAATTCAAACTTCCCATCGGACGCATAGTGCGTTTTCGCTTCGGCCGCGGCACGCCGCACATCCTCAATGGGGAAACCCTTGTCTTTGACGCCGTTCTGCAATTGCAACGCGCGAGGCGCGATCAGCGCGGCGAGATCGGCGCCCGGCGCGTCCACGGGCCGCCCTTCCGGCACAGGCGCCTTCGTTGTCTCGCGATCCCGGATGGAGCAGCTCGCCACGCCCACCTTGATGCGCTCATCCACCGCCATCGTGTAGAGCGTGAAGAAGCCGCCGTAAGAGAGGCCTATCATGCCCACGCGGGCCGGGTCCACTTCCGGCCTGCGGAGGATCACATCCAGCCCCCGGGAGATGCGCGTGACTTCCAGGCCCATCAGGCTGACTCCCTTCTCACGCAGCTCCGCATCCAGTTCCTTACGCACCTCGGCCGGAATCGGCGTACCGCTGTCGCGATCCCGGAACGGATGCATCAGGGTGATCGGCGCCCAGACCACGTAGCCTTCGCGGGCCGCGCCGCGGATCATGTCGTGATAGTTCGAACCGCCTTTAAATAAGGCCAGCTCCGGATAGCCTCCGCCGCCGTGCTTGGCGATGACGAGCGGCGCCGGCAGCTTCGCGTTCTTCGGGACGATGTAGAGTCCGTACACTTCCATGGAGTCCGCCAACCGCACCCAGTGCCGGTGATAAACCGCGGCGGCGTCCTCACCGATCTTTTCTATGCGTTCGCTGGGTGCGGCGTTCAGGCCGGGAGCCGGAAAGCCGATCGAACGCTGAAACGATTTGCGAAGCAGTTCCTTCTTCGGGTCAAGAGCGGCCGCATAGGCCTTGAACTCGGCGTAGCTTTTCTCGCGATGGACTCGCGAGGCCGGGTACTCCTCCTCGAACAGCGGCGACGACTTGTAGAAGCGGATGTTGTCCAGTTCCAGCCAGGCCCGCTCGCCGGCGCCGCGGGCGAGTTCGAAACTCAGCATGGTCAAATTGTCCCCGCGCCACTCTCCACTCATCTTCGCGAACGGAATTCGCACGGTGGACCACGCAGGTGCGGCAGTGAAAGCCGCCGTGTGCGGTGTGGCCGCATGGCGGGCCGAGATGCGAAGGCCATAGGCGCCATCGCCCCGCGCCTCAAACTCGACGCCGGCGAATTCACCCGCGTCGGCCGGCGCCACCGCTCCGCGGCGCAACGGAAGGTTCATGCGTCCGAAGGGCCGGGCGTTTTCAGCCATGCGGGCGTGGATCGACAGCGCGTGATCGCCGGTGGCACGGGCGACGCGGGAGTAGATCATTTCGGTGTGATCATGGCCGGGATCGGTAGAATTCACCCAGCGTGTATCGATGGCCGAACGCCCGTCGGAGCGCTCAAAATCGTCGAGCAGTGGCGCCGCCTTCACCGGCTCGATCGGCGAAGGTCCCTCGGCGTGGATGGCAGCGGTGAGCGCCGCCAGATCCACCAGGCGGCCCGATTGAACCACGGTTTCGATGCGATCGATGTCATCGATCTTCTCTGCCGGATTGCCGTCGATCAGAATCAGATCGGCCCGCTTGCCTTCCGCGATCAAGCCGCCATTGGTTCGCAACACACGCGCGGCGTTCGATGTAGCCGCGCGGATTGCCTCCAGGTTTCCCAGTCCCGCACCCGCCAACAGCTTGACTTCGCGCAGCGACGCCCAGCCGTGATGCGTGCCAGTGATTCCCGCGTCGGTACCAGCCAGCAGCGTGATGCCGGCCTTGTGCAGCGCGGCGACGTTTTGTTTGAGGACTTCGTATTTACGAATGCGCTGGGCGCTCGGTTTGGCGAGCATGGGCCGGTTCTTCAGGGCGGCCATGGCGGCAGGCTCCAGCACTTGAGCCATCAGCGGCTCGTTCAGATAGCCAGAGCGCGGCTCGTAGACGGCGGCGGTGGGCCCATAGGCGACGTTGTTCTTTTTCATCAGCGCGATCAATTCGGGATCGACCGGCACGTCCTGAATTCCGTGCATGATGGCGTCTACTCCCGCTGCCGCGGCGATCTTCGCCTTGGCCAGCGTGACGGTATGTGTCATAACCGGGATGCCGGCATTGTGCGCGTCCTCGACGATGGCCTGCAACGTGTCTTGCTCCATGCTGGTCATGTCGGCGGCGGTCGCGTAGCGCCAACCATCGGTAAAGACCTTGATAACATCCGGCTTGTACGGCAGCACGCGGGCCATGGCCGCGTGCGCATCCCGGGGCGTCAGCACTTTCTGCGTGAAAAAGTCGCCGCGTCCGCCTTCGGCTCCGTGGCCGCCCGGCGTTGTAAAACGCGCCGCGAAGTGCACGCGGGGCCCTTGCCAGGCGCCGCCGGCCAACAGCTCGCGAACCGGCTGGTAGGTTTCCGGGTATGTACCGAAATCGGCGAGCGACGTGACACCGGACCGCAAATAAGCTTTCAGATTCTTGCCCCAATCCTGCGTGTTGCCGCCCACGGTGGAGTACGGGACATGGGTGTGCAGGTCGTGCAATCCGGGCAGCGCCGTTTTGCCCCGCGCGTCGATCACTCGGGCACCGGCTGGAGCCGCCAACCCCGCGCCCACGCGTTGAATCCCATCGCCGTCGATGAGGATATCCGCCGCGCGCGGCGGCGCACCGGTTCCATCGATGACGCGGGCGTTCCGGATCAGCAGGGCCTCGGCGAACACCGGCAAGGTCAGCAACCAGTAGGCGATCTTCACGTCTTTTACTTTACTGCGGCCTGAATGTCGCGCCACAGCGCTCGCACGTCGCCGGACTCCGTGGCCAGGTTGCCGATCGCCACGCGCGCCGCGTAGCGGCCCTTCAGCACGGTCTGCGATATGAAGTTACGGCCCGCCGCGTTCACGGCCGCCACTAACGCGCGGGTTTGAGCCTCATGGTGCAGCCGGAAACAGACCGTGGAAAATGGAACCGGAGCGGCCAGTTCAAACCGGGGATCGGCCTCGACAAGCGACGCAAACTCTCGGGCCATTGCGATGTGGGACCGCAAGAGTTCCTGAAAGCGAAGCAGCCCAAAGTAGCGCAGCACGTACCAGAGTTTCAATCCTCGAAACCGCCGGCCGAGTGCGACGCCGTAGTCCATCAGATTCACCTCGCGGGGATCGCCGGTAGTGCGGAGATATTCGGGCGTGATGGTGAACGCGCGCCGCAGGACTTCGGGATGGCGCGTGTAGAATGCCGAACAGTCGATGGGAGTGAACAGCCACTTGTGTGGATTGACGACGAAGCTATGCGCGCGCTCCTGCCCGGCGAAGGCCCACGCGTACTCGGGCAGCAGAGCGGCCGCCCCGGCGTACGCGGCGTCGATGTGAACCCACGCGCCGAAGCGCCCGGCGGTGGCGGTGATTTCGTCGAGCGGGTCCACGGCGGTGGTGGATGTTGTACCCACGGTGGCCACGACGCAGCATGGCGTGCGGCCCTCCGCGGCGTCGCGCTCCATGGCCTCGCGCAGCGCCTCCGGCCTCATCCGGAACGCGGCGTCGCTTTCGATTCTTCGAAGATGCCGCAGCCCAAGGCCAGCCGCGACCACGGCTTTATCCACGGACGAATGCGCCTGATCCGAGCAGTAGACCGTCATCGGTTTTGACACGCCGTTCAGGCGCGCGTCCGGATCCACCCATTCGCGCGCTGCCATTACGGCGTGCAGCGTAGAGGTGGAGGCCGTATCGAAGATCTGCCCGAAGTAATCGCCGGACAACCCCATCCACTGCCGTAGCCAGCCCAACGCCACCTGCTCCAATTCCGCGACGGCGGGCGAGGCCACCCAGTTCAGCCCGTTTGTGTTCAGCGCGGCCGACAACATCTCGGAAATGACACCGGGAACCGAGCCTGTGCAAGCGAAGTAGTTGAAGAACCGGGGGTGATTCCAGTGCGTGACGGCGGGCAGCACATCCGCCTCGAAATCGGCGAAGATCTTCTCGAGCGCTTCGCCTTCCAAAGGGCCTTCGGCAGGCAGGCGGTCGATTAGATCGCCGGGCCGCGTGTCCGGGTAGATACGATACCGGCCGGGGTCGCGCAGGTACGCTTCAATCCAAGCCGCTGCTTCCTCGGCCGCGCGCCGAAAACCAGCCGAGTCGTGGGGCATTTCTAGATTATGACCTCCGGCGGGCGGCCTGGGCCGACCGAGACGCCGTCCGCGGCGGATCTCGAAGGCGAACCCGGCGCAGATGTCCCTGTCGCAAAGCCGTCGCAAAACCGGAGCTTGCGCCGCGGGGCGGATGGGGCTAAGTTGGAAGTGTGACGGTTGAACTAAAGCCTGAAACCGAGCGGCTCGTGCAGGAGGAAATCCAGCGCGGGCACTTTCACACGGTGGATGAGTTGATCGTGGAAGGCGTTTATGCGTGGCGTGAAAAGCACCAAGTAGTGGAAGAGCCTCCCCGAAGGCCTTTGAAGAACTTGGCCGCCTTCCTTCTTGAATCGCCGTTTGCGGGTTCTGACCTCGACCTGGAGAGGGAATAAAGATTACGGGCGCCACGTCGATCTATGAAGGGGTATCTGACCGATACCAACGTCCTCTCTGAATTTGGCCGTCCGCAACCGCCCGACCCCAAAGTCAAAGAGTGGCTGGAAAACGCCGACCCGCTCACGCTTTTTGCTAGCGTGATCACTTGGGGGGAACTTCGCAAGGGCATTCGAAGTAAGACGGCGGCCTAGCGCCGTCCGGATCTGGAGCAGTGGCTGGAAAACGACTTGCGAGAGTGGTTTCAATCGCGGCTGTTGCCGGTGACCAAAGCGATCGCAGATCGTTGGGGCGTTCTGGCAGGAGAGTGTAAGTTGAACGGACGTGCGTTAACGATGGCCGATGGGTTGATTTTGGCAACGGCGCTTGAACACGAGCTGATCATCGTTACCCGCAACGTGAAAGATTTCGCGGGATTGGACGTCGAAGTTTTCAACCCATGGGAGGGGTGAGTTCAAACTTCACTGTTTGGCGCGTTGCTCGCGTCTAGCTCGAAGCCCTTCTTCGAGTGAAATGAACTTGCCCGCCGCAATTGCGGCCTCCACCTTGGCTATCAGCCGCTCCCCAAGGCCTCCGGGCGCGAAGTCACGCTTGATCTGGTCGTCCCGGGCCTGCGCCTCCAATTCTTCGAGCCAGTCAGCAAGCTGTTTGCGCTCCTGTACGGAGAGATGGGAAGTCTCTTTTTTGTGGTTTCAACCGCCATGCCCTCACCGTAAACCTGAGAATGGGCAAGGCGCATACGCAAAATCCGTTTCCAGGGCTTGAACGGCCATCCGCTTCCAAAGCGATAAATCCCGAAGGGTTCGGGAGGAGGAGCCTACCGTCCTGGTGTCCCATAAGTGTCAGGAGCTTTTTAGTGGCAGGATGGCGCTTAGACGAGCCGCCTACCTTGCGGTGAGTGAAGCTGCAGACCCCAACGATCTCAGAGAGGAGTGGACCATTACGCGACGGTTCCGGCGGCGCGGCGGAATACTTGCGAATGCCGCCACCGGAGAGTTTGAAGTCGTGATCATCAATTCGTTGGAGGAACTCCTTTCGAAGATCAAGCCGGCTCCATGCTGCCTGGCCACCGGGGCAACATAGGCGGACTTGTTTCCGACCACGGATCGGACGCCTACCTTACGGCAGTCACGGGCTACGATCTTGAGCATAAGGCAAACCTTTGGCAATACGGGACGCAGATCACCGTGCCCGTTTTGAAGCTCATGGGTTTCGGCCTCACCGGCGCGACTGTCGCCCAGCAGGGCTTACAGAACGCGCTCAAGCTGGTGGATGCCGCAGGCGCGAACTTCGACGGCCTGCTCGCGATGATCAGATAGCGCCGCGACACTCATCCAGCATGGCGTTCAGGAAACCTGGAAACCACTCCCGGAACTCGTTCGCCTTGGACTGGAGCATTTCGCCGAGCGGCAAAGGCGGCGCAGCTTTCGCGAACCCCCGGCAACTCAACGTCAACTGAATTCCGAACGGTGTCGGGAACGCATCGATCTTTTCGATGAACAGCCGCAGCAGCGCCCCTCGGCGGCGCAACGCTTCAGCGTCGCCGCCGGTGACCGCCTGGTCGATCGCGACAATCAGTTCCGGGACGCCGCAGGCGCAGCCGCTAATTACGCCGTCGGCCTGGGATCGACGGCTTTCCAGCAGATTGTCGTTGCCGATCAGCAGTCGAAAATCCATCCGGTCCCGCAGCGCCCGGAGCGCCGCGAACATCTCGATATTGCCGCTCGAGTCCTTGATTCCCGCGAACCGGCCCGTTTCGAGGATCGCGACTGCCGTGGCTGGCTCGAGCCCATTTGTGAAAAACGGCAGATTGTAGAGGAGTGTGGGCGCCATACCGGCCGTCTGCCTGGCGAACTCCGAGTAGTAGGCGGCGATTCCGGCCTGGCTGTGCCGGAAGAAGTGCGGCGGCATGAGCAACAGTACGGCGGCGCCGGCCTCAGTCGCCGCGCGCGCCAGCGCCACGGCCGCCTCCAATGTCGAGTGCGAGACGTTCACGATCACCGGCGTCCGGCTTCGCCGTACCGCCATCTGCGCGAGCCGCATCCGTTCTTCCACATCGTAGTGAACGAATTCCCCGGTCGCACCGAGCGCCGCCACGCCTTTCACGCCGCGCTCGTTGACGAAGTCCACGATATCCAGCGCCGCTCCGATATCGATGGTATGCCCGTTGTCCCGCCGTGGCGCCACCACGGCCGCCATCGCCCCTGATAAACCGGTCATCTCATCCTTCCGATACAATGTTGTCCGACTATGGAATCTCAATCGGCTTCGACTAGCATATCGCGCAGATCTCTCTTGCATCGCAGCGGCGCCGCAGCCGCCGCATTCCAGATCGTACGGCCCGAAGTGGCTCGCGGACAGGTTAAAACCAAGCTCCGCGCCGGTTTGGTTGGCTTCGGCGGACGAGGCCGGCAGGCTATCGTCGACCATCTCACGGGCTCGGAAAACACGGAAGTGGTGGCGGCCGCCGACATTTTTGAGGACAAGCTGGAATCGAACCTTCGCTGGCTCAGAGAGGAACCGCGCAACGCCGCCGTGCGGGACCGGGTCAAGATCGACCCCGATAAACGATTTGTTGGCTTCGACGCGTTCCAAAAGCTTCTCAAGACCGACATCGATGTCGTATTCCTGGCCACTCCGCCCGGGTACCGCCCCGAGCACTTTGAAGCCGCCATCAACGCCAAGAAGCACGTCTTCTGTGAGAAGCCCTTCGGCACCGACCCCGCCGGAGTCCGCCGCTTCATGGCTGCCGCGAAAAAGTCGGAGGAGCTGAAGCTCACCGTGGTGTCCGGCGCGCAGCGCCGCTTCGACCGCCGCTATGTCGAGACGCTGGACCGCATCCGGTCTGGCGCTATTGGCGATATTTCTTCGGGCTACGCGTATTGGGTCGGCAACCCGGTCATTCAACAGAAAGTCCGCGATTCGAAGTGGGCCGACATGACGTGGCAACATCGCTCCTGGTACAGTTACGTCTGGATTTGCGGCGATCAGGTAGTCGAACAGCATTTGCACAATATCGATGTGATGAACTGGTTCCTTGGCGGGCACCCGGTTAAGGTGGTCGCTACGGGCGGCCGCTGCTGGCGTCCTGGCGACGAGATCTACGGTAATATCTACGATCACGTATCGGCCGACTTCGAATATGCGAATGGCGTGCGGGTGTCGTCCTATTGCCGTCAGTTTCCGGCCGGGGCCCACATCTATCGCAAGGTGGGGGAGATGCTTTCGGGGTCGAAAGGCCGCTCGAATTGCCTGGACCTGGCCAACCCGGGTTCCCACATCAACCCCTACGTCGCCGAGCACACGGCGCTGGTCAACTCCATCCGCGGCGACGGCCCCTATGTCAACCACGCCATGGCGGTGGCCGAATCCACCCTGACCTGCATTATGGCCCGCGAGTCCGCCTATTCCGGCCAGGAGATTACCTGGGAGCAGGCCATGAACTCGACGCTCGACCTCCAGCCGAAGAAGTTCGGCTACGATCTCCGGCTGGACGTGCCGCCGATTCCGCAGCCCGGCACCTACCGTTTCTCGTAAGCGCTGTAAAATCCCGGGCGCGGTGGACAACCTGGCCGGGCCTTGCCGCGTATGTAGGAGATGATGTTCAATTCATTTTTTCTGCTCGTTGCGCAGTTCTTCCCGCTTCAACCGGGAAACCAGTGGATCTATCGCGTGGACGAAGGACCCGTTCGGGACGTTCGCGTCGCCGAGATCACTGGGGTCGAGCGGTTCGACGAAACCGAGTACTTCCTCTACCGAGGCCTGTTTGGCGAGAGGGCGTCCATTCGTTTGAACAAGCAAAACCAGCTCGTCCAGCGCAACGCCGACGGCACCGAGTCGATTTGGGCCGATTTCAACGCGGCGGAAGGGACGTCCTATCCAACCTCCTTCGACCGCTGCACGGGCCGCGCCCGCGTCGAGTCGCGCGACGCTTTCGCCGATGTTCTGGACAGGGTCTGGGTGGGTGGGTTCCGCGTCTCCTACGCCGCTACAAGCTGCGCCGACGCCGGCGTTACAAGCGATCTCTACCTGCCATCCGTCGGCCTGGCCGAACGAACGTTCAATACTCTCACCGGGCCTCGGCGCTACACGTTGACCTACGCCCGCATCGGCAACGCTTCCGTGATCGCCTCCGGCGAATACGGCTTCCGGATCTCGCTCGATAGACGGCAGTATCCTACCAGAGCCCGTATCAACCTCCGCCTCGCTCTCGAAAACTGGACGCGGGATCCGTTGAAACTGACTTTCTTCAGTGGTCAACGCTTCAACTACACCATCCAGAACGAAGCGGGAGACGATGCCTACAACTGGTCCGCCACCCGCCTTTTCACCGCCGAGATCGCCGAACTCGAAGTGAAAGGCGAGAAGAATTGGACGAGCACCGACGAGATCGAGCTGAAACCGGGCAACTACACACTGGAGGCTTGGCTGACTCATAGCGACAGGGGCAGGCCCTTCCGTGCGCGGATCCCCTTCACAGTCGTGAAAGAGTAGTTCATCCTGGAGGACATGTCTGTCCTCCATCCCAACCTCAAGGGCCGCGTGGCCTTTATCACCGGCGGCAGCCGCGGTATCGGCAAAGCGCTTGCCATTCGCTTGGCACGCGAAGGCGCCGACGTAGCGATTGCCGCCAAGTCCGTTTCATCCACGGAAAAGCTCCCCGGCTCCATCCACGAAACAGCGGAAGCCATTCGCGCCGAGGGACGCCGCGCCCTCCCTATCGTTTGCGACGTGCGCCACGAAGCCAGCGTGGAATCGGCCGTCAATCAGACCGCCGATACATTCGGCCGCATCGACATTGCCATCCATAACGCCGGTGCGCTCTGGTGGCAAAACGTGGTGGACACCCCGCCCAAGCGCTTCGATCTGATGATGGCGGTCAATGTCCGCGCGGCCTATCTCACCGCCTACTATGCGCTTCCGCTTATGCGGCGGCAACGCTGGGGCCACCTGCTCGGATTTACACCCAGGATCTCGGCTAAGGCAATGCCGGGCAAGGCCGCCTATATGGCATCCAAGCTCGGCATCGCGCACCTCTACCGCGGGTTGGCCGAGGAGGTCCGCCAGGACAATGTCGCGGCCAATGTTCTCTGGCCCCGAACCATCATTGAAAGCCAAGCCTCGATCAACTGGAACATGCTCGACCGGTCCCATTGGCGGACGCCCGGGATTGTGTGCGACGCCGCTATGGCGATCTTCGCCCAGGAACCGGCCGCGTATTCCGGCCACCAACTTATCGATGAGGAGGTCTTGACCGAACTGGCCGGTCTGACCAACTTCGACGGGTACTGGTGCGAGGGGCGGCCGCCGGCCAATCCTTCCCATATCGACAACTGGTAGAGTTTCGGCGATGGACCTGTCGTTTCGGCCGGAGCTGGCTACCCGAGTGTCGAACTTGGACAGTAGCGGAAGATGCGCTGCCGAATTTCGCGACATTCGGCAGTTGAATTGCGGAATTTAGCTAAATTCGGCATCGGCCGGTGAATTTTTAGCAGACGCTGGCGATGCGAGTGCCGATTTTTGACAAAAGTAGTCACGATGCCGAATTTCGCGAAATTCGGCAATAGCATTGCGGAATTCTGCGAAATCTGGCAATATGCAAAGTGCCATGCTGCAGCGGGCTCTTCGGTTGTCCATTCCCCTGGAACTCCATTCCGCGTTCCTTTTCGGGCCCCGCCAGACGGGCAAGACGACCCATATTCGACAAGAGTTCCCAAACGCCATTTTCTACAACCTATTGGAAACAAATGTTTTTCGCGAGCTAAGAGAACGGCCGGAACTCATCCGCCAACGTTTGACCGGTTCGGAGACTGTCATTGTCATTGATGAGATTCAGCGTCTACCGGAGCTCCTTTTCGAGGTCCACGCCATGATCGAACGGAATCCGGGCCTCCGTTTCATCTTGACTGGCTCCTCCGCTCGTTCGCTTCGCACCCGGGGCGTCAACCTGTTGGGCGGCCGGGCAACCAAGCTCGAAATGCACCCGCTCATCACGACGGAACTTGGCGAACCGCGAATCGTAGAACGCTGCCGCTGGGGTTCGCTGCCGAGTGTTCTGCTTTCCAAGCAGCCGGAGAAGATGCTGCGTGCGTACATCTCTTCCTACTTGACCGACGAGATTCGCGCGGAAGGCTTCGTCAAGAACCTGCAAACCTTCTCGCGCTTCCTCGACGTTGCGGCCGCGTCCAACGCCCAGCTTGTCAATTTCACCGAAGCCGGTTCCGATTCGGGCGTTCCGCCGCGTACGGTCCGCGAGCATTTCCAGCTTCTGGAAGACACGCTTCTCGGGGCAACGCTTCAACCGTTTCAGCAAGGGCGGAAGCGCAAGCCGGTCGCGACGGCAAAGTTCTACATCTTCGACGTTGGTGTCGCCAACCACCTGCGCAAGCGGACGGAGATCAACGCGGGCTCACCCGAGTTCGGCGAGTGCTTCGAACACCTGGTGTGGCAGGAGCTTCGAGCGTGGCTCAGCTACAACCAGTCCGATGAGCCGTTGACCTTTTGGCGAACCCACTCCGGCTACGAAGTCGACTTCGTCATCGGTGATCACACGGCCATCGAGGTGAAGGCTTCCGAGCTGGTGCCGGAGCGCGCGCTCAAGAACATGCGCAAGTTCAGCGAGGAACTTCCACTGAAGCGGCGCATCGTCGTCAGCCTGGAACCGGCGCCCCGGAAAACCGATGACGGCATCGAGATCATTCCGTTCCGGCACTTCATGGATGAGTTGTGGCGGGGATGGCGGACGGAGCGGGCCGGCGGGTAGCCCGGGAACCGGGCGATGAAGCGCACGAACAGGTTATATACTAACCTCCAAATGCGCTTCCTCGTCTTTCTCTTTATTCTCGCTGTGACGGTTAGCCACGGACAGAACATTACGGCCACAATCACTGGCATCGTCAAGGACGCCAGCGGCGCGGTGATCCCCTCGGCGGCCATCAAAGCAACCAACACTGGTACCCAGGCCGCATTCTCCGCCGTGTCCGGTTCCGACGGAGCCTACAGCATTCGAACGCTGCCGGTTGGCGTCTATACCGTGCGGATCGAGGCCCGTGGATTCCAACCCTGGGAGGCGAGAGAGCTTCGCCTGCAAGTGAACGAAATCGCCCGCGTGGACGCGTCTCTCGGCGTCGCCTCCACCACCGAATCGGTTACAGTCTCCGCCGCCGTCGTGAACGTCGACACCACATCGGCGGCGCTCCGCACGGTCGTCGATCAGAAACGCATTGAGGAACTTCCGCTCAATGGCCGCAACGTCACGCAATTGCTGCGCCTGGTGGCCGGTGTCGTCGCCGATCCCCGCGCGGACGTCACCAGCGGCACCACGTACCCAGGCACGGTGCCGGTCTCTGTGAACGGCGGCCGCGCCAACGCCACGAACTATGTACTGGACGGCGCGCAGAACAACGACCTGTATTCCAACGCGCCGAATCCCTTCCCCAATCCGGATGCGCTGCAGGAGTTCAGCGTTCAGACCAACAATTTCTCCGCCGAGTTCGGCCGCCAATCCGGCGGATTGGTCAACGCCGTGACAAAATCAGGCACCAACGAATTTCATGGAAGCGCCTTCGAGTTCGTGCGCAATCAGGCGTTCAACGCTACCAACTTCTTCTCACCCACCAACCCCGCCACCGGCAAGCGCCGCCAGGACGGCCTGAAGCGAAATCAGTTTGGCGCCACGATTGGCGGTCCGGTTCTTCTGCCAAAGATCTACAACGGCAAGGACAAGAGCTTTTTCTTCTTCTCCTATCAGGGCTCGATGCTTCGCGTAGTGCCGGGCGAGGTGCAGCGTATCGTCCCGACTACCGCACAACGCCGCGGCGACTTCTCCGCGCTCAATCGCGCGCTGCGCGACCCGGTCGCGAACGCGCCGTTCCCCGGCAATCTGATACCCGCATCGCGGGTCAGCTCCATCTCTCGCACCATCATCGATACCACGATTCCCGACGGCGGTACGTCCGGCCGCGTCAATACAATAGTCCCCACACCGAACAACGACCACCAGATCATGGTCCGCGGCGATCAGCAGATCTCCCAATCCAACCGCCTCTCCGGCCGTTACTACAAATCCTGGGCCGAATCACCCGCGTTCCTGAACCCCTCGAACATCCTGGAGCAGACCAGCGGAGGCAGCTGGTTCAACGAATCGATCGCCATCACCGACACCCACACCGTGAGCCCTACGGTCGTCAACCAGTTCCTGTTCTCAATAAACCGCACTAACGGCTTCTTCCAGCCCATTCAGCCCGGCCGGAGCCTGGCCAGCCTGGGCATCCGTTATTACAACGATCCGCTGATTAAGTGGGATATCAACGTCGCCGGCTATTTCCGGATCAACACGGGCGACACTAACGGCTTCCCAAGGCGCGAGCTGCAATTCCTCGATACGGTCCGCTGGACCAAAGGCAAGCACTCCATCACGCTGGGGGGCGAGTACGGCCGCGGACAAAACGACATCATCAACAACTTCCGCGCCAACGGCGCGTGGGACTTCAACGGCGTGGCCGCGTTTACAACGGAATCTCTCGGCGATTTCCTGATCGGCAAGTTCAACAGCCTGACCCAGGGCATCGGCGAGTACAAAAATACCCGCTTCCACCGGACCGGTCTGTTCTTCCAGGATTCGATGAAGCTTCGCAAGAACTTCACGTTCGATGCCGGCGTGCGCTGGGAACCGTTTTTCCCATTTACGGATGAGGTCGACCGCATTGCCACATGGCACCCCGGCACACGCTCCACCCGGTATCCGAATGCGCCTCTCGGCGTCCGGTACGCAGGCGACGACGGAATCCCGAAGGGCACCGTGCCCGTCTACTGGAAGAACATCGGCCCGCGCCTGGGCTTCGCCTGGGACGTTTTCGGCGACGGCCGCACCGCGCTGCGCGGCGCCTACGGCGTCTTCTTCGACTCGTTTAACTCCATCGCGACGAATAGTCAGGCGAATCAGGCTCCGTTCGGCACGGTCGTGACCGTTTTCGGCAACGCATCGAACTCGTTCGCCGACCCCTGGCAGGGTACGTCAAATCCGTTCCCGGCCCCACGCAATCCACCGCGCGATGCCATATTTCCGCAGTTTTCCACTCACTTCCTGAACTCGCACGACTTCCACAATCCGTACATTCAGTCCTGGAACCTGACGCTGGAGCGCGAGATGCTCGGAGGCTTCATTGGCCGCGCCGCCTACGCCGCGTCGAAGGGCACCAGGCTGATGACGCTGCGCGAGATCAACGCCGCAGTGTTCGCACCCGGCGCCACGACCGGAACGACAAACCAACGCCGCCCCTTCGCACCCGGCATGGGCCAGACCACGCTGGTCGAACCGGTGGGCAACTCCACCTATCACTCCCTCCAGCTCACGGCCGAGCGGCGCTTCCGCAAGGGGCTCACGGTCCTCGCTAACTACCAGTTTTCGAAGTCGATCGACGACACGTCGGCCAATAAAGGCACCGGCCAGGTCCGCACGAACCCGAATAGCCAGGCGTTCGACAAAGGCCTTTCCGACTTCCACCGCGCCCACGCCTTTACCTTTTCGAGCGTATGGAACCTGCCGGTCAAGTTTGAGAATCGCGCGGCACAGCTTGCGCTGGGCGGCTGGAATCTGAACTCGATCATGACGCTGTACGCAGGCCAGCCGATCACGATCGGCAGCGGAGTAGACAACGCCCGTACCGGCACGGGCGGCCAGCGCGCCGACCTGATCGGCGACGCCCGGCTGTCGACGGATCGCCCCCGTAAAGACCTCGTCAATGAGTGGCTGCGCCGTGCCGCCTTCGCTCCGAATACGATCGGCACGTTTGGCAACCACGGGCGGAACGTGTTCACCGGACCCGGACTCGCCAACGTGGACTTCGGCCTGGGCAAGGAGTTCCGCGTCAATGAGCGCATCGCCACCACCTTCCGTTTCGAGGCGTTCAACGCGCTGAACCGGGTGAATCTTGGAAACCCCACGACGGCACAGAACAACGGCAACTTCATGCGGATTACCGGCGCCGGAGAACCCAGGATCCTCCAACTGGCTCTTCGCTTGGTGTTTTAGCCTAGGCGGAGGTCGCCATCGAGGCGGCGGGTTCCTTCTTGTAGACGTTTGCGATGTCGAATTCTACTCGGCCTGCGGCATCGTTGGCGATACCCACCATCGTGTTCCAGGAATTCACGTCCGGGTAGCACTGCGCGGTGTTCGCCAAATAGAGCCTAGTATCTCCCAGCCGGATTCGCGGTTTATTGTTCTTGTAGCCGAGGGGCCAGACCGCTTCCACGTACGGGGTGCGGAACACTTTTATGTCTTCCACCCAATCCGCTTGGAATCGAGGATTGAAGTCCTTCATGCACTTCAACGCCTGGAAGCGGATATCACCGTCGGTTTGGTTGTAGGTCTCGCTGCCCGCCTGGCAGTAGTTGAGGAGGTAAACCAGGTGCCGTCCGCCAGTCTGCGTCACCGGAACCACGTGAGTCGTCTCCACCAAACCCTGGAACGGGTAGTCCTTTTTTACGATCGCGTTCCAATAGTTGGGCTGGAGGCGATTCTTCAGCAGCACTACGGCGTTCACGACGCCTTGATACACCAGCGCTTTGCTGGGCAGCGAGGATTCCACCCGGCCTCGCGCGATCTTGGCTAGAATCGGCATCGGCACTGTAGAAATGGCGGCGTCGTAGGATTCCCACTTACCGGCAACCTGTACCTGAATATCCCACGGAGAGTCCTGAACGGCATAGACGGGTGTCCGCTTCCGGATGACGCCGCCCAGGCGGCGGATCTCGGTCTCCAGCCGGTCGGCAATACGGCGATAGCCGCCTTTCACATAGCCCTTCACTTCCTTTGCGCCGGACTTTTCCCTCCGCATACGCGACCAGAACCAATACGCCGGCACGCTTTCATACAGGTCGCCGAACTTGGCGCGCAGCAGCGGACGCCATAAGCGGGCGGAAACTTCTTCACCGAAAATGCCTTCCAGCCATTCGATGGCGCTGATCGAATCCAGACCTTTCGGATTGTCGAGAAACTTCGCAATATAGGCGGCCCCGATCGCGGTGCGAAGGCGGCCGGCGATACTCAGGCCGCCAAACTTCAGCAGGTCCATCGGAGTGTTGAACGGGAAGAGCCGCTTTCCGTGCAGGAAGCCCATTTTCGTCTCTTTCCACCGGATATCGCGATGCAGGTTTAGTTCCTTTAGCAAAGGCAGCAAATTCGAATCCGTGTTGAGCATTACGTGATAGAACTTCTCCATCACGAACCCTTCGTGTTCGAAGGTCCCGCCTAGGCCGCCTAGCTGGTCCGACTCCTCCAGCAGCGTCACGCGATGGCCGCTCTGCAGCAAACGCAACGCCGACACCAGGCCGGAAATGCCGCCGCCCAGCACTACTACGTGCGGTTTCAAGTTTGTCATGGCTTCGTTACTCCTCAATCACCAGCCGGCCGCCGGCCAGCTTGGCTTCCATCCACATCGTGAATTTCGTCCAGGACGCAAGCCGCATCAGCGACATGTGTGCGCGTATGGATTGCGCGACGTTGATCTTCGACACGCCGAACTGCCGCCGGTCCACAGGCATAGGCATTTCCTTCACGCGGAAACCCATAAACATCGCCCGGATCAGCACTTCTGCCACCGCCGAGAAGTTGTTCGAGTGGAAAGCCACTTTCTTGAGAACTTCGCGACGGTACACACGGTGCATCGGGGTAAAGCTGTGCACCTGATCGCCCAAAATCTGGCGGTAGACCCAGGATGCGCCCTGGCTCAGAATCTTCCGGACCGGATGCACGGTGCCCTCCGCGCTTTCCGGATGCCACGGCGACGCCGTTACGATGTCGGCCCCGGCTTGCAGCATCGTCACCATCGCCGGAAGCGTCTCCGGAGCGAATGTGCAATCACTGTCCATGGTGCACACGATGGGAGCCTGTGTGTTCCCGAATCCCGTTCGCATCGCTGCGCCCAGGCCCTTGTTCGTATCGTGATGGACCGTTCGAATCCAAACGTTCTCCGCCGTCAGCCGGTTAATCGCTTCCCGCGTTCCGTCTTTCGAGCCGTCATTCACTAACAGTACTTCCCAACCAGGCATATGCCCGTTTTCGCGCATGGCCGAAAGCCGGCGATACAGTTGGGGAAGGCCGTCGATCTCGTTGTAGCAAGGGACGATGATTGTGATGAGCGTGGGTTGCATCCGAGGGAAGGCTCCAAGAAGGTGTTGGGGACATCCTCAGTTTGCGGACTTTTAACGTTCTCGGCACCGGCGCGTTCGTACCTGGACCGAGTCCCATTTTGGAAGCGGAAGGACTAGGAAACGGGCACGCAACCAGTACTAGCCGGCACGATAAATCAACAACTTACGCGGAGTGATTGGGATTCCACAGTACTTCGGGTTCTTGCAGCAACCGGCTGGCTTGCCTGCTCATTACGAACAGGTAGTCGCTTAACCGGTTCAAATAGCGCACCGCTACGGGAGCGACGGATTCCTTTTGCGCCAACGTGATCAGTCTTCGCTCGGCCCGGCGGCAAATCGTCCGGCACACATGCAGTTCGGCGTTTAACCGGCACCCGCCGGGCAGCACAAAGCTCTTCAGCGGCGGCAGATGCTCGTTCATCTGATCGATCTCCGCCTCCAGCCGCGTGACGTCCTCCTCCAGAATCACCGGTTGCTTCGGATGCAGATCCTCGGGGCGAGTCGCCAACTGGGACCCGAGGTTGAACAGCTCGTGCTGCACCCGCACGAGTTGGGCTTTCATCAGGTGGAATTTCTCCGGCACCGAGAGCACGGCCAGCCCGACCGCCGCGTTCAACTCATCCACATCGCCGTAGGCCTCTATCCGGCCGTCGTTCTTGAAGACACGCTGGCCGCCCACCAGAGCGGTCTTGCCCTCATCGCCGGTCCGGGTATAGATTTTGCTCAACGTCACATGAGGATCGTGAAAAGACATTCCTCCATTGTCGCGCGGCGGCTGGATCTCCCCTGAAGTGGTATATTTCAATCGCCTCCTTCCAATGAAACGCGCCTGTCTCTTTCTCGCCTGCGCTCTGCTCCTGGTCCTGGCCCAGCGCCAGCGCCTGCATGGCTCCGCCCGGCTGTCGCTCTCCACCGGCCAAGCCGCCCGCGTTTATCTGTTCAAGAACGACCGGCCATTCCGCCTCCATCCCGTCGACGCCATCCTGCCCATCAAGATCGACCTCTTTTACCGGGACACGATGTGGCGCGCCAACGCACAACCTAGGACCCTGGAGGTGGTCGCGCACGACCAATCGCATTTCTTCCTGCTCGACGGAACCGCCGAGTTCGACCTTCCTCCCGGACAGTATCGTGTGGAGGCCACGCGAGGGCTCTTTTACACCCCGGCCGTTCAAGAGTTCGAGCTGAAAGCCGGAGAATCCCGCGGGGTCCAATTGACGCTCAACCGCTGGGCTTCCGCCTCGCAAAACTGGATCTCCGGCGACGACCACATCCACCTCCCCAGAACGCGGGAAGATAATGCCGTATTCCTGAAATGGCTGGAAGCCGAGGACCTTTCGGTCGGAAATTTTCTTCAGCTCCAGCGTCAGGTGGACGCCTCGCCGCAATACGCTTTTGGAGTAGCCGGAGAGGCGCGGTCCAAGGGCTATTCGATCCGGTCCGGTCAGGAGTCCCGTTCGGAGCTCTACGGCCACATCAACCTCCTGGGCGGGCGCGAACTCATCCGCCCGTTGAGCGTGGGCAGCATGTATTCGAACGCTCCCGCCGCCTATCCGTACCCCGCCAAAATCTTCGATAAGGGCAGGGGTGCGGGCGCGCTAACCGGTTTCGCTCACTTTCATGGATCGATGGCCCACTCCACCCTGCCGATGGATCTCGCGCTGGGCAACCTCGATTTTCTTGAAGTCTTTCAGTTCGGCAAGCTCTGGGCCGCCGAATGGTACGAACTGCTCAACGCCGGCTTCCGCGTCACCGGCATTGCGGGCAGCGATTTTCCGGTCCCGCTTGGCCGGGCGGTTCCCTGGCCCAAGTGGCTACCTTTGCTCGGCCCGGAGCGGACCCTGGTGAAGGGCCGGGCGGGCGCATCCGCCTACGAGTCCTGGGCGAACGGCATTCGAAATGGCGTGGTGACGGTGTCCAACGGGCCGATTGTCGAGATAGAAACCGCAGGAGCCACCGTCAGGGCGCGCGCCGAGTTCTTCCGGCCCATTGAGCGGATTGAGATTATCCGGAACGGCGAAATCGTCGCGAGCGCCGCGAACTCGAACGCCGTAGCCGCGCCAATTCCCCAGGGCGAGAGCGCCTGGTTCGCCGCCCGCGCCGTGGCGAAGAAGGAGGAAGGCGAACCTGAAATTCAGGCCCACACCAACCCTGTCTACGTGTTGCACGAGAATCGGCCGGTGCGGGCCGCCGGCGCCCGCGAGGCCTACGCCAGGCGTTGGGCCGCCGAGATCGAATATTACAAGTCGGCAAAACTTCCGTTCGCCACCGCCGCAGAGCGCGACGAGTTCTTCGCCGCTGCCGGGCGTGCTCTGGACATTCTCAGGAAATAGTCAATCCGATCTTCGGGTGGTGCCGTATAACCGTTGTGTGAAACTAGGCGGCCGGGAAGGCTGCCACTTCTACAAGGAAAATATGCGACAAACAAGGCTATTCAGCAACGTAACGAGGGCCGCCCAAGGGCTGCTCACGGCCGGATTGTTCGCGACGGCTCTCCATGCGTCCAGCCATCGCGAAGCTCTCGCTGTGCTCAATGAACCCTGTGCCGACCAGACGGATACCTATGCGTGGGTCTCCGACGGCGCGCACGACAAGCTGTACATGATCATGAATTTCTACCCGTTGCACGAACCGGGCCAGGGCAACCATGGCCTGCGCGCGTGCAACGGCTATAGATATGAATTCCACATCGCGAAAGGGACGAGCCTTCGGGACCGCATTGTCTATCGCGTGGAGTTCAAGAACACCCTGCCGGCCGCCAAGGCGCCCACTGCCAAGGATGCTGTCGGCGGCCCCAACGAACTGCTGTGGCAGCTCTCCGGGGGCACCGAAAAGCTGACCGTCTGGCGTGTGGCCGGCTCTGAGAACCAGAACGGCGACAACGATGTCGTTCTGGCCGACGGCGTCGACGTGCTGCCGAACAACCATGGGCCGCAAACCGACCGTCTCGTCTACGGCCTTGGACCGTTCAAGGGCTACGACTCGGGCGACTCCTCCATCCGCGAAGCCGGCCTCTACAATCAGGCGTTCGTGGATAGGTACATCCACAAGCTTTCCAACGGCGGCCGAGTCATCGCGGGTCAATTCGACGATCCTTATCAACTCGACGAAAAGGGCATCTTCGATCTGGTGAACCTGGGCAAGAGCGACCTGGGTGGCCTGGCCGGCGCGCGCAAGGGCACCATCCGCGATGTCTTCACCGGGTTCAATGTCTTCTCCATCGCCATTGAAATCCCCATGGCCGACGTGTTCCCCCAAGGCATTCCGCACAATGGCGTTGGCCTCGCCAACTCCACTGACAGCCTGCTGCGCATTCACACGACCGTCAGCCGGCAGTCCATGCAGACGGTGGATGGCGAAAACGTGATCACCGGCCTTAAGGGCAGTGGAAACTGGGTACAGGTTGGCCGCAACGCGCTGCCGCTGTTCAACGCCGGCTTCATCGGCGCCGCCCGCCAGACCCGTTATCTCCGGACCTCGCCGATGAACGATGTCTCCAACTTCGGCGCTGAGGTGCTGTTCCCCGTGCTGGTCCGCGACCTCGATACCCTGGGTGTCTACAAGGCGCTGGGCCTGCCGGCCGCCACCGTCGAGAAGCTGAAGGGCCCCCGCGTCGATATCATCAACGCGGTGAACCTCGGCCGGCCGATTCCGATCGAGGATGGCTCCACAGGCGACGTCATCACGCTGGACGCCGCCATCGATTCCAGCTTCCCGAACGGCCGCCGGCTGGGCGGGGGCAGCATGCCGAACCGCAATCAGGTGAACGTCAACACCGTTCTGATCAGCCTGATCGCGGCCGGCGATCCCGGCGCCGGCCTCGCCAAGGGCGTGGAAGTCAACGACAAGAACTACCTTGACCGCTTCCCCTTCCTGGCCCCGGCCCATCAGGGCCTTTTTCAAGGACACGGAGGAACGAACGTTCCCACCGAGCCTGATATTCCGAGCGTGAACTAGCTAGACCACCTCGACCGGCGGCTCCGCAACCAGCGGCGCCGCCGGATTTCCCCAATGCGACTCCTCTTCCTTCTCATCCTTCCCCTCGCCGCCCACGACATGTGGATCGAGCCCGCGTCCTTCCGCCCCCAGGAGGGCCAAATCGTCAACGTGAAACTCAAGGTCGGCGAACAGCTCATTGGAGACGTGATCGCCTACGACCCGGCCCGCATCCACCGCTTCGAATTCAACGCCACCCCGATTCACGGCCGCTTTCGCGCCGAGTCGGCCGGCCTCCACCGTATCGGCTACTTCAGCAAACCGAACGATGTAGAGTTGCCCCTCGAAAAATTCAAGCAGTATTTGGGCGAGGAAGGGCTGGAATTCATCCGGCCTGCCGGCAAAACGACGATCAAGGAAAATTTCTCCCGCTGCGCGAAGAGTCTCGTGCTTACCGGGCCGGCCAACGCCTCGCAGCGCGACACAGCGCTCGGCTTTCCGCTGGAACTCATCGCCGAGAAGAATCCGTATCTGCTCACGCCAGGCGCCTCGCTGCCCGTCCGGCTGGTCTATCGCGACAGGCCGCTCACCAACGCGCTGGTGGTCGCGCTGAATCGCGCCGCGCCGGGCGAAAAAGTCTCGGCCCGCACCGACAAACTGGGCCGTGTGCGGCTACCTCTGAAGGCCAGCGGGCTTTGGCTCATCAAAGCCGTCCACATGATCCCGTCCGATCCGGCCGACTATCACAGCTACTGGGCTTCGCTCACCTTTGAACTGCCATGAAACTCCTTCTGTTCGCTTCGTTTCTCACACTCGGCGCCCATGAAATTGGCACCACCCGCGCCACCGCGTCGTTCACCGCGGACCGGCGCTATGTAATTCAGATCACGACAGACCCGGAGAACCTGGCCGAGAAGCTCGACGGAGCGCCCGCGCAAACGCTGCTCACTCGAATCCAGCTTCAATTCGATGGTGTGCCGTTTGTCCCGTCGCTACGGCATGAAAACGGAACCATTCAGCTTACGGGTCTCTACCCAGCCGGCGCCAAGACGTTCCAATTCCGCTATGGCTGGACCTTCACCACGTACTCGCTCACGGTCGATGGAAGGACCCTTTGGATTGAAGGCGGCGACACGACGGATACGCTGCCCCTGATTGCCGCGCCGGCGGAAACCGCCTGGCAACTCGCGGCGCGCTACCTGGGCCTCGGCTTTACGCACATCCTTCCCCATGGCCTGGATCACGTACTCTTCGTCCTCGGCCTGTGTCTGCTTTCGCTGCGGACCCGCACACTTCTCCTGCAGGTCACGGCCTTCACGCTCGCCCACTCTATTACGCTTGGCCTGTCGATGTACGGCCTGGTCCGCGTCAGTCCGTCCGTTGTGGAACCGCTTATCGCGCTCTCGATCGCCTATGTGGCCATCGAGAATATCTTCTTGCGCGAGCTGAAGCCGTGGCGTCTGGCGCTCATTTTCGTCTTCGGCCTGCTCCATGGCCTTGGTTTTGCGGGCGTGCTGAGCGAGGCGGGTATGCCGGCCAGCTCCTTCTTCACGGCGCTCCTCTCGTTCAACGCCGGCGTAGAGGCCGGCCAACTCGCCGTCATCGCGCTGGCCGCGGTGGCGTTCGGACGCTTCCATGCCAAGGTGGCCACGCCGGCATCGGCTGCCATTGCACTGGCGGCTCTCTATTGGACCATCGAACGGATCGCGGCTTAAAAATCGATCGACTGCAAGACTTCGCTGGGGCGCTTGTCGAAGGCTTTCGATAACAACAGCAGCGACTCCATCGAAGGCAAATGCGTGCCCCGCTCAATCGCGCTGATCTGGGACACGCTGAGCTTGGTGGACGATGCCAGATCCTTCAAAGACCAATCGCGCTCCACCCGCAGCATCTTGATCCGGTGTCCCAGCCGCTCTCGAAGGCGGTCCTGGGGTGTTTTGCCGAGTTCCTTGGTCTCGATCGCGTTCTTCAACACCTGCCGCAGTTGCGCCAGCGAAAACGGCTTCGTGATGTAGTCGAAAACGTTCAGCTTGAACGTCTTCCGCATGTCCTCGTAGGACGGGTAGCCGGTCACGATGATCACGCACAACCCCGGCCAGCGCGCCTGCAACTGCTCCAGTACAGAGTCGCCGCGGAACTCGCCCATCTTCATGTCCAGCAGCACGATGTCCGGCAGTTGCTGCTCCGCCGCCAGAAACAGATCGTCCGGATGCGTGAACGTCCGGACCGTGTAGTTTCCTTCGTCGCGGAGCACGTCCTCCATGTAGTTGCGGAAATCCAGATCGTCGTCAAGGATGGCGATGTCGATCGTCGCTTCCGCCGGAGCGGTCTCGGCGGCCATAGGGCGTTAGTTCTTTTCTCCGCGGCCCGTTTCGCGAGCCAGGCGCGTCTTCGCACCTTCCAGTTTCTTCTGAACCTTTGCGATGTCCACCGTCTCGCGGTCCGGCGCGGACGCTACCTGCCACGCTTTTACCGACCGTTCCCACGCCGAAATCGCTTCCTTCAGCTTCCCCGCCCGCAGGTACACGTCGCCCAGGTGATCCTGAATCGTCGGATCCTTCGGATGCTTCTGCGCGGCCGACTTGAGCGACGCCTCCGCCTCCGTATACTTGCCAAGCCGGAACTGCGCCCAACCCAGCGAATCGAGATAGGCGCCGTTGCCCGGTTCAAGTTCCAGCGCTTTGGCGATCATCTTCTCCGCTTCAGCGAGCTTTACGTTGCGGTCGGCCAGCATGTACCCCAGGTAGTTCAGCGCGCCCGGGTTGTTCGGATTCTTCTCCAGAATCCGCCGGAACTCGCGCTCCGCCTCGTCGAACTTCTTCTGCCGTTCCAACATGGAGCCTCGGCTGAACCACACGGCCTCGCGCTCCTCGTCGTTCTTCGACAGCTTTTCCGCCGCGTCCAACGCCTTCGCCATCTCGCCGTAATTCTTGGTCCGGTCGTAGAGCTGCGCCAGTTGCTGATAGGTCTCGCGGTCGGACTTCCCGTCGAGCATCGACTTCACATCGTCGATCGCTTCCTTTGTCCGTCCCATCTCCACCAAGGATGTCGCGCGAATGGAACGAATCATCCGGTCGCCAGGAAACTTCTTCAATGCCTCATCGGCCTCCGAAACGGAGCGGGAGTAGTCGCGCCCCTGGCGCCAGGTCTCCGCCACCTGGGCGGCCGCCCGGGCTCCGAACTCCTTCGAGTCCAAATCGCCCACTTCCTTGAACGTCGACGCCGCGTCGGCGAACTGTTCGTTGTTCCGGTAGAGCAACGCCAGCCGCTCCAACAGCCTCACGCGGTTCCGCTTCGACTCCGGATTCGTGGCCAGCGCCCGCGTATTCGGGTCCGTCAGCACGGCCTTCATCTCCTTGATCGCCTCGTCCAGCTTGCCCTGCCCTTCGGCGATGTTCACCGCGTTGTAGCGAACCTCCAGGCTGTTGGGATCCAGCTCGGCCGCTTTCTTGTGGGCCTCCAGTCCCTTCTCGGTCTGCCCCATTTGCAGGTGCAGTTGGGAGAGCCGCAGCCAGGACGCGCCGTCGCGCGGCTCGTCCTCCACAATTCCTTCGAACTCCTTCACGGCGCCGGAAAAGTCCTCCGACTGCACGAGCAGATTCGCGTAGGCGCGGCGCAGTTCGGCGTTTTCCGGCTGCATATCCACAGCACGCTTCAATGTCTGCCCGGCCAACTTGTACTCGCGCATCTGCTCATAGGCGTCGGCCAACTGCGTCAGCGTGCGCAGATTCGGGCTCTTGTCGGCGACTTTCTTCAGCAATTCGGCCGCACGCGTCGTATCGCCCAGATCGGCGAACACCATCGCCAGGCCGCTCATCGCATCCACGTTCTCCGGATCCACCTGCAACGCCTTCTCGTAGGCGTTTTTCGAATCCACCGAATTGTGCGCCAGCTTCTGGAGGCGGCCCAGCATCAAAAGCGCATCGATGTCCTGGGGCTCCAGCTCTGCGATTTTCTTGTAATGTTCCAACGCCTGGTCCAGCATCTTCTGATTCAGCCCGCGCTGCTGCGGGTCGCCAATCAGCCGCGATGAGATCCGTCCAAGTACCCGGCGCGCCGTCAGATCGTTCGGGTTCGTCTCCAGGATGTCTT
>Ga0194119_10001999_pt1 | contig 35718 bp, 29 predicted proteins | sample TA2MahC100mmetaG_FD_148620 | JGI IMG/M metagenome (GOLD analysis project Ga0194119, IMG submission 148620) | Freshwater microbial communities from Lake Tanganyika, Tanzania - TA2015018 Mahale Deep Cast 100m | ecosystem: Environmental > Aquatic > Freshwater > Lake | place: Tanzania: Lake... | reverse complement strand
GTGTTGCAGACGGCCGATGGCATCGCGCGGAGTATCAGCGAAGAAACTGTCGAGGCCAAGCCCAAGAAGATCGCGGGCAAGGCGCCTCCGCCGATTTACGAAGCGACCAAGCCGCTACGCCCACCGCGTGCGGTAACCGTCGAGCCGCCCCCCGATGAGCGGCCGCCTGCCCGCGACGCCGGCGACCGTCCGCCCCGCCGGCCGTATCGCGATGAAGGCGATCGTCCTCCGCGCCGCGACTTCTGGGATAGCGGCGACCGCCCGCCACGTCCACCGTTCCGTGACGGTGGAGGTGATCGTCCTTCGAGGCCGCCCTACCGGGGAGGTGGGGACCGGCCATCCCGTCCGCCGTATCGAGGGAGCGGAGATCGCCCCTCGCGCCCCCCTTTCCGTGACGGCGGCGGTGAAAGACCGCCACGCCGCGAAGCCGGCGGCGACAGGCCTCCGCGCCGCGAATCCGGTGGCGACAGGCCGCCACGCCGCGAAGGGGGTGGACCACCGCGCCGTGACGGCGGCGGCAAGAGCTTTGGCGGCCCGCCCCGCGGCGGAAAGCCGTTCGGCAGGCCCAAGGGCGGAGGATTCAAGCCTCCGTTCCGAGGTAAACGCCGAGACGACTAGTTCACTGGGAACTCGCGCGGTATCAGGCCTGCTTCCTTGAGCTCACTCCATACGGGAGCGGGGACTTGGGCCTCCCTTACCAGCTTGACCGTCTCCACAAGGCGGCTGGGCGTGAGGGTGCTTGTGACGATCTGCGTCATTTCGTCCGGGAAGTGCACGGCCAGCAGGCCGGCCACTGCGGCCGCCAGGTGCAAGAGCGGCGTCGATCCGCAGATTCTGTAGAAGCGCGACATCAACGCACGCTCTTCTTCCGTGGCGACTTCATAGTTATACAAGAACGGCGGCGCCGTGGCGGGGTCTTCCCGCAGCGTGAACGCCTGGCCATAGTTGATGCCCATCAGCGTTACCTGGAATTTGTGCTGCCTTGCCAGCCTGATGATATCCATCATTTGGCGGAGGATGGACGGGCAAAAGGTGACGCCGGCATAGTCGAGCGCGCCGGGTTCGGCCGCAACGAAGCGGGCGACGAACGCCGGTTCCTTAATGCCGAGGCCGATTCGTTGAACCAATCCGGTTTCCCGAACCGACTTCAGGTATGCGATTGCGGGCGTGATGTCGGCCGCCCAATCCAGACCGGCCTGTTTTTCCTTGTCGGGCGGGTCATGGAGCGCAACGCCCCGGAGCACATCACCGCCGTACTCGATGCGTTCGCGGCAGATCTGCTGCTCGACGCCTTCCGGCGATGTGTCCCACTTGTCGGTCAAGCCCTGGTAGCGGCGCGGGATGCCTTGCAGCAGCGCGTCCGGCTGGTGCTCCTTGGCGCCGCCGGCCTTGAGCCCTAAATAGCGCAGGCACTTGGTCTGAAACTGAATCGTGTTGGGATCGACGCCCAGAGACTCCAGCGCGCGGCCCAATTGCAGCGTCGCGCGGTAGAGAACCGCGGAGTCAAACGAGCGGATACCCAGATCCAGCGCCGTTCGAACCATCGGAACCACATGCCGTTCGACATCGACCGGACCGCCGTCCGGGGGCGGTCCGAAGCCGAATCGGTGACAGCCAAAGACGAATCTATTCGATGGAATCTCTCGAATCGCAGCCATGAACCATTCAGGATATCAGCCTGCTGGAACGGGGAAATCTGGCGTCTCCGTGCGAACTGTGGCCAGCAACTTCGTAAGCTTTGCTACCACAGCGGGCTGCGCCGAAGCCACGTCGTGCTCCTCGCCCGTGTCGGTCCTGAGATCGAAAAGCATGGTCTTGCCTTTCGACTTGATGAGCTTCCAGTCGCCCACCCGAATGGCCTGAGAAAACCCACCTTCGTGAAATTCCCAGTAGAGGTACTCGTGCGTTTTCGCCGTACCGCCGGTAAAGGCGGGCAACATGCTGATTCCATCGATGCCCTTTGGCGCGGCGGCGCCGATCAGTTCGGCAAATGTTGGCATCATGTCCCAAAACGCGATCGGGTGATCGTTCACGCGGCCGGCCGGTACCTTGCCGGGCCAGCGCGCCAGGAAGGGAACCCGGATTCCGCCTTCGGTCAAGTCTCGCTTGATGCCCTTGAGCGGGCCGGAGGAGCCGAAGAATTTTGGATCGTGCCCGCCTTCGCGGTGCGGACCGTTGTCGCTAGTGAAAACCAGAAGGGTGTTCTTCTCCACGCCCGCCTCGCGCAGCTTGTCGATCAAGCGGCCCACGTGCTTATCGAGCCAGGTAACGGTGGCGGCGAATTTTCGTTCCAGCGCCGGCCATTCCGTTCTCGCCGAGTAGGGCGCGTCTTCCGGCACCTCAATCCCGTCGCCGGTATCCCGTCCCAGTTCATTGTTGGCGTGAGGGATGGGAGTAGAAAGGTAGAGGAAGAACGGCCGGGACTTGTTCTTGTCAATGAACTGGAGTGCGCGGTTCAGAAAGAGATCAGGCGCGTAGCCCTTCTTTTGCTTGCCGAAATTGCCGGCGACCAGTTCGGCGCGATTGTTGTCCAAGAGATGCTCAGGATAGTAGGTGTGCGCATGAAACTGGCTGAAGTAGCCGTACCACTCGTCCCAGCCTTTTCGCGTTGGATAACCGGGCGCACCCAGTTCGCCCAGCGCCCACTTTCCGAAGATGCCCGTTGTGTAGCCGGCCCGCTTGAAGAGTTCGGGTAGAACGAAGTCGTCCGAACGTAAGAGTTCCTCGTTGCGCCGATTTCCGCGGATGCGGGCATGGCCGGTGTGATAGCCGGTCATTAGCGTGCAGCGGGACGGGGCGCAGACCGTGCATCCGGCGTAGGCCTGAGTGAACCGGGTCCCCTCGGCCGCCATGCGGTCCAGGTTCGGCGTCTGAATCTGGCGTTGCCCATAGCAGCCGAGATCGCCGTAGCCGAGGTCATCGGACATGATGAACACGATGTTCGGCCGCGCACGCTGCGCCAGCAGGGGCGCGGCCGCGGCGGCGCTCAAAATTTGCCGTCTGCGAAGCATTTCAGCTAATGTACACTACTCGGAATGCTCGACACCGCCATCATTGTCATCTACTTCGTTCTCGTTTTCGGGATCGGCTTTTACCACTCGCGGCGGGAGCGCACTTCGTCCGACTACTTTCTGGCCGGGCACAGTGTCGGCTGGTTCGCGGTGGGTGCGTCGCTGTTTGCTACGAACATTTCGAGCGAGCACTTCATCGGGCTCGCCGGTTCGGGCGCCTCCACCGGCCTGGCTGTTGGCTGCTACGAGTGGTCGGCGAGCGTTTGCCTGCTGTTGCTGGCCTGGATCTTCATCCCGCACTACCTGAAAAGCGGTGTGTTCACCATGCCGGAGTTCCTGGAGCGGCGGTTCTCGCCGGCCTGCCGCACGTACCTGACCTACATTTCGATCGTTGCCTACATCTTCACCAAGATCAGCGTGGCGCTGTTCGCAGGCGGGATTCTTATCCGCGAGATCGTCGGTTGGGACTACATGACGTCGGCGATTCTTCTTGTGGTGGCCACCGGCATCTACACGGTCTCGGGCGGGTTGGCCGCGGTGATCTACACCGACGTGTTTCAAGCCATAATTCTGGTGGCCGGCGCGATTGTCATTACGCTTTTGGGTCTCGACAAGGTGGGCGGCTTCGAGGCTTTGCGCGCGGCGCTGCCGCCCGATTTTTTCCATATCGTGAAGCCCGCCAGCGACGCGACCTATCCTTGGCCCGGAACCATTTTCGGCTCGTTGATTCTTGGCATCTGGTATTGGTGCACGGACCAGGTGATCGTGCAAAAAACACTCTCGGCCCGCAGTGTTTCGGAGGCGCGCAAGGGCGCGTTCTTCTGCGCCGCGCTGAAGATTCTGCCGGTGTTCATCCTGGTGCTGCCGGGGCTGATCGCCAAGGTCCTGTATCCAGCGGAGGTGACGGGCGACAACGCATACCCCATGTTGGTGCTTCGACTGATGCCGCCAGGATTGAAGGGTCTGATGGTCGCCGCGCTGCTGGCCGCGTTGATGTCTTCACTCAGCTCCGTGTTTAATTCCTGTTCGACGCTGATCACGATGGACATTTTCAAGAAGTACCGGCCGAATGCGAGCGAAAAGGAGCTTGTGAACTTCGGCCGCTGGTCTACGGTGGCGATTGTCGTGATCAGCGTGGTTTGGATTCCGTTCATCCGGTCGTTGAACGACCAGGTATTTCAGTATCTACAGAGCGTGCAGGCCTACATCGGCGCCCCGATTACAGCGACATTCCTGACCGGCATCCTCTGGCGCGGCGCGACGCCACGGGCCGCCTTCACGACTCTGGTGGTGGGCGGCATCCTGGGAGCGTCGCGGTTTACGATGGACGTTCTGCACAACGCGTTCAAGATGGACTTGGGTCCGCTCAACGCCGTGGTGGAGTTCAGCTTCCTGAACTTCTCGATCCTGGTCTTCTTGCTTTGCATCGCGTTGATGGTCTTTGTCTCAAAAGCGTCGGAGCCGAAGAAGGACATCGAAGGCTTGACCATGGAGTGGGGCGGAGCGCCGATCGGTTCGGCGACCGAGAAGTGGGCCACGGCGGTCATCGCGATGGCGGTGGTTGGCCTGTGGGTCCATTTCGCGTAACGGTATACTTGCTAATCGTATGAGTCATTTCTCCCGCCGCAACTGGATCTATGGCGCCGCCGCCGCGGGCACCGGCCTATTCCAAGTGGAAGAGGCCCGGGCCGCGCAGATCGCAAAGAATGCGCCCATTTCGCCCAAGGACAAGATCAAGATCACCAAGCTTGAGACGATCCTGGTCAAGCCGCGCTGGTTATTCCTGAAGATCCATACCGACGCCGGCATCACCGGCTTAGGGGAGCCCGTGACGGAAGGCCGCGCGCTGACCTGCGCCGAGGCGATCAAAGAGGTGGCGCCGTATCTTGTCGGCAAGGATCCTCGCGCCGTCGTTCACCACTGGCAGGCGATCTACCGCCACGCCTTCTATCGCGGCGGCCCGATTCTTACCAGCGCACTCAGCGGTATCGACCAGGCGCTTTGGGACATCAAGGGCAAAGCGTTCGGCGTGCCGGTCTACGAACTGTTCGGCGGCCCGACTCGCAACAAAGTCCGCGTCTACGCCCATGTTCAACGCCAGGGATCCTTGGAGCAGAGCCTGAAGGCCGCGATGGCCCAGGGTTTCACCGCGTTCAAGACGGGACCCTCCAAGCGCCGGCCGGCGCGCTATGTGGAGACGCCATCCGAGGTGAAGTACGCGGGTGAAAAGCTCGCCGAAATGCGCCGCATCGTCGGCGACAGCGTAGACATCGGCGTCGACTTCCACGGCGCCATCAGCCCTGCGCACGCCAAGATGTTGATCAAGGCGATGGAGCCTTCCAATCCGATGTTCATCGAGGAGCCGTGCCAAGCGCAGAACCACGACGTGATGGCCGAGATCGCGCGCGGGACGCACCTGCCTATCGCCACGGGCGAACGCGTGTTCACCAAGTGGGGCTTCCGCGAAGTGCTGGAGAAGAAGGCGGCGACGATTCTGCAGCCGGACCTTTGCCACGCGGGCGGCATCACGGAGGTGCGTCTGATCGCTGGCATGGCCGAGGCTTACTACGCCTCGATCGCGCCTCACAATCCGCTGGGCCCGATATCGTTGGCGGCGGGCGTACAGATCGCGGCGTCGATTCCGAATTTCCTGATTCAGGAGCAGGTGTCGCTCGGCGACGGCTACATCAAGAATCCGTTCAAGGTGTCGAACGGGTACCTTGAGTTGCCCACGGCACCGGGACTGGGCATCGAGTTGGATGAGAACAAGATGGCGGACAAGATCGGCCACGATTGGCGGAATCCGGAGTCGTACGACGAAGACGATGGTAGCGTGGTGGATTGGTAGCTACACTAGGGATTGATGGGCAAGCCGCATCTGACCAGGCTTATTTGAACTGGTTAGTCCGCCTTCGCGACACACCATTATGACCAAATCCCAAATCCGATCCTCAATTCTCGACATCGGCATCGTTCCGATTGTCCGCACCAATTCCGCTGAATCGGCGATTCGATCGATTGAAGCCATCTATGCAGGCGGCATTCGCTCCGCGGAAATTACGATGACCGTTCCGGGGGCCGTGAAGGCGCTTGAAAAGCTCGCCGATGCGTTTGGCGACAAGATGGTTCTTGGCGCGGGCACGGTGCTCGATCCCGAAACCGCGCGCATCTGCATATTGGCCGGCGCCCAGTTTCTTGTCACGCCTGCGCTCAAGACTTCCGTTATTGAGGTCTCGAACCGCTACTCCAAGATTATCTGCCCTGGCGCGCTGACTCCGACCGAGGTACTGACCGCCTGGGAAGCCGGCGCAGATTTCGTGAAGATATTCCCGTGCTCCAACATGGGCGGCGCCAAATACATCAAGGCGCTGAAAGGCCCATTGCCGCAGGTGGAGATGATTCCGACCGGCGGCGTTAACCTTGAGACCGCCGCCGATTTTCTGAAGGCCGGCTCGGCCGCCGTCGCCGTCGGCAGCGAGTTGATCGATGCCCAGACGATCAAGGACGGCAAGTACGAGGTCTTCACCGAACGCGCCCGGCAGTATCTGGAAGCCGTCAAAAAAGCCCGCGGATAGCGATACACTGTAGGTCTCCATGGCCATCCGTCAGGATTTGCTCGAAATTCTTGTTTGCCCGTTCTGCCGTGCGGCTCTCGACTTCCGCGCCGACGGCAGCGCGCTAAAGTGTGTGCAGTGCAAGCGGGTCTACCCCGTGCGCGACGAGATCCCCGTCATGCTCGTTGGCGAAGCGCACATTGAGGAGTAGTCCTTGCTTGACCGGTTGCCGGAACAGGCCAAGGTCCTCATCATTCGGCTCCGTTCCCTCGGCGACTGCGTGCTCACAACGCCGGCTCTGCACATTCTCAAGAAGGCGCGCCCGGATCTCCGCATTGCCGTCATGGCCGAAGACCGGTTCGCCGACGTTTTTCGCGGGAATCCCGATGTCAACGCCGTGTTGCCGCCCCATCCGGCGGCCGCCCCGATCTGGAAGCCGAAGCTGACGATCAACCTCCACGGCGGAACACGTTCGCTGTGGTTAACGGCCGCCTCGCTGGCCGGCTATCGGGCCGGGTTCGGACACTTTCGCGGGCAGGCGGTTTACAACGTGAAGATGCCGCGCGCGCAGGAGGTCCTGGGCGAGGAGCGGCCGGTACATACAGCGGAACATCTGGCCTCGGGAATGTTTTCCCTCGGCGCACGGAGAATTGAGATTCCGCGAGCCCGGCTGTTCGCTCCCGTCGTGCCCGGCGAGCGTCCCTACGCCGTTCTCCACGCTTTGGCATCGTCGCCCGAAAAGGCGTGGCCAGCCGAACGTTTTCTGGCGATCGCCCGCTCGCTCAAGCATTGCGAGCCCGTTTTTCTGGGCGGCCCCGGCGACGATCTTTCGCCGTTCTCCGAGTTCCGCACTGTTGTCAACAACTCCCTGCTCGACTCTATGGTGCTGATCCAGTCGGCCAGTTTGTTTATCGGCAACGATAGCGGCCCTGCCCACATCGCCGCCGCGTTCAATGTCCCGCTGGTGGTTCTATTCGGCGCGTCGGACCCGGTTACCTGGGCGCCTTGGCGCGTCGATGCCCGAACACTGGCCGCGGGCGGGCCGATGACGTCCATTCAGGAAGACCAGGTGCGGCGAGCGATCGAATCGCTGGGAGTTGCCGCATGAGGGAGTTGCTCCGGCTGTTTGGCTACGTTCGTCCCTACGTGCCGTCGCTCTCCGCCTCGGTGTTGCTGATGGCGTTCGCCGGCGCGGCGCATGGGCTGATCGCGCTTCTTATTCAGCCGATCTTCGACCGCGTTCTCAATCCATCATCCCCCGAGCAGGATGTACGTCTTTTCGACGTTCCGCTGCTGAATCACACCATTTATTTGAACGACCTTGTACCGTCGTCGATCCACAACGTCTGGACGATGACGGCCGCCGCCATCCTCACTGCTTTTCTGGTTCGGGGCATTGCAGATTATTTGGGTAACTATCTAATCAATCGTGTTGGCCTTAGCGCCGTCACCGATCTGCGGCAGCAGGTCTTTGATCGCGTCCTGCACCAGGATGCACAGTTCTTCGACGAGAATTCCACCGGCTCGCTGATGTCGTCCATCATGAACGATATCGAGAAAATCCAAGTGGCGACCTCGCACATCCTGGCGGATTGGCTTCGGCAGACCTTCGTCGCCCTGGCGCTGGTCATCGTTATCGTCCAACGGGATTGGAAGCTGGCCCTCTTCTCGTTGACGGTCCTTCCGATCGTGATGCTGCCCACGGCCAAGCTCGGCCGCCGCATCCGCCGGTCCACACGTAAGGCGCAGGACGATACGGCCGTACTCAACCAGATTCTGCAAGAGACCATCAGCGGCCATCAGGTGGTGAAATCGTTCGGCGCCGAGCACTACGAATCCAACCGCTTCCACGAAGCCGCCCGCCGCCTGCGCCGCAGCAATCTGAAGTACGTCGCCCAGCAGGCGATCTCCTCGCCGCTCATCGAATTTCTGGGCGCTCTGACGATCGTCGGCCTGCTGACCTACGCTCGGTCCCAGATCCGCCAGGGGCAGATGTCCACCGGCGAGTTCACCAGCTTTGTGATTGCCTTGCTGATGCTCTATGAACCGGTGAAACGGCTGGTTGGCATCCACAACATATTTCAGCAGGCGCTGGGCGCCTCACAAAAAGTCTTCGAGTATCTGGATCGCGAAATTCTCATTCGCGAGAAGCCGCACGCTAAGGAGTTGAAGCGATTTCAACAGTCGATCCGCTTCGATGGCGTTTCGTTTCACTATCCCAGCGCGCCGGACACTGTGGTGCTCGACGATGTGACGCTGGAGGTGAAGGCGGGCGAAATCGTAGCGCTGGTCGGGCCCAGCGGCGCCGGCAAGTCGACCTTTGCGTCACTGATACCACGCTTCTACGATCCCGTGAAGGGCCAGGTGACGATCGATGGGGTCGACCTGAGGGATTTTCAGCTGGCCTCGCTGCGGTCGCGCATCAGCATTGTGGCGCAGGAGACGTTTCTGTTCAACACGACCGTGGCCGAGAACATCGGCTATGGCAAACCAGGCGCGACGGAGCAGGAGATTCGCGACGCGGCCAGAGACGCGTTGGCTCTGGAGTTTGTCGACCAGCTCCCCGACGGTCTCCGCACGATGCTCGGGGAGCGCGGCGCGCGGCTGAGCGGCGGACAGCGCCAGAGAATCGCGATCGCGCGGGCGCTGCTCGAGAACGCGCCGATTCTGATTCTGGACGAGGCCACGTCCCATCTCGATACGGAAAGCGAGATTCTTGTTCAGCCAAGCGCTCGGCAACCTGATTTCGGGCGCACGGTGGTCGTGATCGCCCACCGGCTTTCGACGATTCGCCGGGCCGATCAGATCGTGGTGCTGGATCGCGGCAAGATTGTCGAAACCGGCAAGCACGAAGAGCTGGTAAACGCTGGCGGTGTCTATCAGCGGCTGCATGAACTGCAGTTCCACGAAGCCTCATAATGGTTGGATCACTTCTATGCCAATTCGCAGCATGACGGGGTATGCGCGCATACGGCGCGCGGCGGCGGACGGGGAGGTCGTATTCAGCATCAAGAGCGTGAACCACCGCGGTCTGGATGTCCACTTCCACCTGCCGCCCGAGTTTGATCCCTATGAACACTCGATCCGAAACGTCATCCGGCGGCTGATCTCGCGCGGGCATCTGGAGGTTCGCGCGTCGTTGAAGCGGACGGCGCCGGACGCGGAGGCGGCGATCAACGTACCGATGCTCGACTCGTTCGTTTCCGCCTGGCGAGCGGCGGCGGCCCGCCATGGCGTCTCCGCCGAGCCGGACCTGGCTTCGGCTCTGCGTATTCCCGGCATGATGGGCGGCAACGGCGACCGCGACCCGGACGCCGGTTTCGAGCAGTTCCTCTGCGCGCTGACCGAGGATGTGGTGAAGGAACTGAACGTATTTCGCGAGCGCGAAGGCGAAGACACGCTGCGCGTTGTGCTGGAGAGAAATCAACAGATCCGCGACGCCGTGACGAAGGTGCGCGACATCCGTTCCCGCGCCGTCCCGGCGTTCCAGGCGCGCCTGCAGCAACGCCTGTCGGAACTCCTGAACACCGCGCAGATTGAGCCGCAGCGCCTGGTTCAGGAGGCGGCTATTCTAGCCGACCGCGGCGATATCGGCGAGGAGATTGCGCGTCTGGAAATCCACGCCGAGCAGTTGGAAAAACTGCTGCGCGCCGGCGGTGAGGCCGGCAAGAAGCTCGACTTTCTGTTGCAGGAAATGAACCGCGAAACCAACACCATGCTTTCGAAAACGAACGGAATCGGCGAGCAAGGGCTGACGCTAACGGAAACGGCCCTGGCGATCAAGGCCGATATCGAAAAGATTCGAGAGCAATCCCTCAACCTGGAATGACAACGCTCTTTGTGATTTCTGGGCCGTCGGGCGCCGGAAAATCCGTACTCATCGACCGGTTGGTAAACGACGTCGGCCCTTTGCGCTTCTCGGTCAGTTGCACGACGCGGGCTCCTCGCGCGGGCGAACGGGACGGCGTCGACTACCATTTTCTTTCCCGCGACGCCTTCGAGGCCGGTGTGGCGGCTGGCCGGTTCTTCGAGCACGCCGCGTTTTCCGGCAATCTGTACGGCACGAATTGGAGCGAGTTGGAGGCGGCTGGGACAGCCGGGCAGGATCTGCTCCTCGACATTGAAGTTCAGGGTGCGCGACAATTACAAGAGAAGAGTATTGACGCGGTTTACATCTTTGTAACCCCGCCGAGTTTTGCAGAGTTGGAGCGCAGGCTGCGATCCCGGAACACCGAAGACGAAGCCGCGGTTCAGAAACGCCTGCGGCAGGCGGCGGCCGATGCGCCGGAGATGAACCGCTACCAGTACATTGTTGTGAACGATCAGCTCGAGGAAGCCTACACGCAACTTCGTTCCATATTCGTAGCCGAGCGGACGCGCCGGCACCGCATGGGGAAGGTCCTCGAGCCGATCCTGGAATCCTTTCGAAAGTAGAAACTGAATGCCTGAAACATCCCCGCGCCCCGCGCACCTCTCCATTCCGGACGATTCGGAAAGCTCGACGTACCGCTATATCATCGTGGCGGCGAAGCGCGCACGGCAGTTGCAGAGCGGTTCCCGCTCGTATCTGCCCACAACGTCGAAAAAGGCCACCGTGACGGCTTTGGAGGAGGTTCGCCGCGGTTTGGTGCAATACGAAGACCCGATCCGCGACGCCGCGATTGCGGATCGAGCCGCCAAAGGCTAAGGCTTTTGTATGAACGTCGTGCTCGGCGTGGGCGGGGGCATCGCCGCATATAAGGCGGCGGAGTTGACCCGCGCGTTGATGCGCGAAGGGTTTACCGTTTCCACGGTCATGACGAGCGCGGCGTGTGAATTTATCACGCCCCTGACCTTCGCCGCGCTCTCGGGCCGGAAAGTGATCACGGACCTGTTCGGCAACCGCTCGGCGGACGAGATCCTCTCCAGCTCCGTCGAACACATTGAAGTCGCGCAACAGAACCAGATCCTGGTTGTTGCCCCGGCGACGGCGGACCTGATCGGAAAGTTCGCCAATGGACTCGCGGACGATTTTCTGTCGACTCTGTATCTGGCCTTCCAAGGGCCGGTGGTCATCGCGCCCGCGATGAATACGAACATGTGGCAGCATCCGGCCGTGGTGGAGAACCTGGCGGTGTTGGCGGGCCGCGGCCACCGCATCGTGGGGCCGGATGCCGGAGCTTTGGCCTGCGGCACCGTGGGTCCCGGCCGCCTTGTTGACCCGGAGCAGATTGTCTCCGCCGTCGTCGCGGCGTCGATCGGAAAGACCGACCTTTCCGGCGAAACACTCGTTGTCACCGCCGGACCTACACAGGAACCGATCGATCCTGTTCGCTACATCACCAACCGGTCCAGCGGCAAGATGGGTTATGCCATCGCGGAGGCCGCGGCGGCGCGCGGCGCGCGCGTGGTGCTCATCTCCGGGCCGGTCCAACTCAAGCCGCCGGCCGGCGTCGAACTCGTGGCCGTGCGAACGGCGTACCAGATGCGCGATGCGGTGATGGAGCATCTGCCGGAAGCGACGATTATCGTCAAATCCGCGGCCGTGGCCGATTACCATATCGCCAGCGTGCCGGACAAAAAAATCAAGAAAACGGCTGCCAGAATGTCGATCGATCTGGACCCCACGCCGGACATCCTCGCCGAGGTTGGCTCGAAAAAGGGGGATCGCCTGCTGATCGGTTTCGCCGCTGAGACGAACGACATGGTCCCGGAGGCACGGCGCAAGATGCAGACGAAGCGCGCCGACATGATCGTTGGCAACTTCGTAAACGCCGCGGGCACCGGATTCGACAGCGACGTGAATGAAGTGACCCTGGTGATGTCCACGGGCGACACTGTACCGTTGGAACGTGCGACGAAGAAGGAACTGGCCCACAAGATTCTGGACCATGCGCTGCGGTTGCGGCTGGCTCTTCACAACGCCGTATGACGCGCGACGAGCTGCGGCGAAGCCTGGAATTCTATCAGGACCTTGGGATTCGGACCCTGTATCGCCGCGAGACGCGGGTGGCGCCAGCGCCCGTAGCCAGACCCGCGAAAGAGGAACCACCACCGACGATGATCGAACTGCCTCCACTGACGCCCCTCGACGACACGATGGAGGCCATACGCGCCGACATCGGCGACTGCAAGCGCTGCCGGCTCTGTGAGGGCCGCAACAAGATCGTGTTCGGCTCCGGAAACGAACGCGCGCCGCTCGTTTTTGTCGGCGAGGGCCCCGGCGCCGATGAAGACGCGAGCGGGCTTCCCTTTGTCGGCCGGGCCGGTCAATTGTTGACACAAATGATCGAAGGCACTGCGGCCAAGGAAGGCATTGGAATCAAGCGTCCCGACGTCTATATCTGCAACGTTGTGAAGTGCCGTCCTCCGGAGAACCGGACGCCGCAACCGGATGAGATGGAAGTCTGCGGCCAATTCCTGTTTCGACAGCTTCAGGCCATCAAGCCGAAGGCCATCTGCGCGCTCGGCTCCACGGCGGCCAAGGCGGTGCTGGGAACCAAGGACGGAGTCACGAAACTGCGTGGAAACTGGTGGAAATGGCGCGATATTCCGGTGATGGTCACTTACCATCCGTCGTATCTGCTGCGGCCGTATAATCAGAACGCGAAGCGCGAGGCGTGGGAAGATTTGAAGAAGGTTCTGCACTTCGTCTATGACTGATTCGCGCCGGCCAGGATTGTTCCTGTCGTTCGAAGGGATGGATGGCAGCGGAAAGACGACGCAGATGCGCCGGCTGATCGAGCGCCTGCGCGCCGAGGGCTATGATCTGCTGGAGACGGCCGAGCCGGGCGGCACACCGATTGGCCTTCAGATTCGCCGGATTCTTCTCGATTCGGCGAACTCGGCGCTGGCGAGCCGCGCCGAGTTGCTGCTCTATTTCGCGTGCCGTGCGCAGAACGTCGCAGAGTGGATTCGCCCGGCGCTGCGCGAAGGCCGCATAGTCGTTTCCGACCGCTTTACCGACTCCACGCTTGCCTACCAGGGTGCGGGGCGGGGCCTGGACCCGGCGGCAATCCTTACGCTTCACGATCTGGCGTGCCAGGAGGTTGGGCCGGATCTGACTCTCTATCTCGACATCGACCGGGAGCTGGGCCTCTCCCGCGCGCGGGCCCGCAACGCCGAACGCGCCGCGGCCGCGCAACCGGACGAAACACGCATCGACGACGAGGCCGCCGAGTTTCACGATCGCGTTCGCGCCGCCTACGCCGGGCTTTGCAGGCAGCATCCCGAGCGGATACTCCGCATCGACGCCGCGCAGCCGATCGATGCCGTGACTCAGGACATCTGGTCCGCCGTCGAGCGGCACATCGCGGCGCACTCGCTTCGGAAAGCATCCGCACATGTTTGAGAATTTCCACGGCAACGCCCCGGCAGCTGAGACGTTGGAAGAGATGATCCGGGGCGAACGAATCCCGCAGACACTTCTGTTGGCGGGTCCGGAAGGCATTGGGAAAGCGACGCTGGCCCGGCGTTTCGCCGCGCGGTTGCTGGGCGGCGCCGAATTGATTGAGAAAGACGACCTCAGCCTGGCCGCAAACCTGGAGCTATTGACGGAGCGGGAGAAGATGCCGTCTGATAAACGCGCCGACGATCCGCTGCTGTTCCAATCCCACCCGGACTTCGTGACGTTCTGCCCGGAAGGTCCCCTTCGTCAGATTTCGATTCAGCAGATGCGCACGTTGAAGGAACGCGCGCAATTCACGCCGCTGCGCGGCAAACATCGCGTCTTCCTCATCGATCAAATCGATCGCGCCAACGAGCAGGCCGCCAATTCGCTGCTCAAGATCCTGGAAGAACCGCCGCCGTACCTGATCGCCATCTGCACGGCGTCGAACGCCTACGATCTGCTTCCGACCATTCGCTCGCGCTCCGTTCCGCTCTATCTAACGCCGCTGTCGCCGGGCGAAATGGCGGCATTCGCGAAGGCCAAGGCGCTGGACAATCCCGCTAAGCGAATCGCGCTGGCATCGGGCAGCCCGGGCACGGCGGTGTCCCTCGATCTGGCCGCCTACGACAAGCGCCGGGCCGCGATGCTTGCGATGATCGGCACCGCCTCAGGAGTATTGCCCTGGGGGGATTGGGCAAAGCAGTCAGAGGCGCTGGCCGCGGCCCGGAGCGAAAAGCTCGATCACTATTTGAAGGTCCTGTACCTATTGCTCGAAGATCTGCTCTGGCTGCGCTACAACCCCGCCGCCTCGATTCGTAACACCGATATCCGGCCTCAACTCGAGGGGTTGGCCCGCTCTGTGGAATTCGCCTGGATTCGCAAGGCCGTCAAGAAGACCGACGAGTTGTTGGACCTCCTGCGGCGGAATATTCAGAAGGGAATTGCGCTCGACGCCTGGGTGATGGAATTGCGCGGCTAGGAGCCGTATGATTCAATAACGATAGCTCCCCCCGTCCAGCATTCATACTTGTAAATTCTGTACTGGCCCGGGTCCACTGGAAGGAACCACACCGTGGAACCAACAAACTATCGAAAACCGCTTCGCACCTCAACCGCTCCTCCGAGAGACAACATGCCACCCAGCCGCCCTCCGGCATCCGCCGCCAAGAAACCGGTTCCGCCGGAACAGACGAATGCCGAGAACTTCTATTACATGAAGCAAATGCAGACGAAAACCCCCATGGTTATAGTTTTGACAGACGGCGAAGTGATTCAAGGCGTGATTGAGTGGTACGACAAGATGTGCCTGAAAGTGAATCGCGAAGACGCTCCGAATTTGCTGCTTTATAAAGCGAATATCAAGTACATGTATAAGGTTGGCGAGTAGGCAGCTACCTCTCATTCGTGAACACGAACTTTCCGCCGCTCTCCTTGAGCACGCGCATCGGGCCAACCAGCTTTTCCAGGCGCGCGACCGATGGTTTCTCGATCACCAGATAGAAGCGCCGATCCGACAGCCAGAGTTGCTGAAATTCCTCATCATTCAGAAACACATTCGGCGCACCCGGTTTGTAGGACGCGTATTCGAGATTGTTCACCCGGCCGTTCAACAAAAGGGCGCGTCCCGGCTGCGCGTAGAAAAACACTGAGCTGAAGGTGTAATACTGGTTGTCGGCAATTAGCGTCCCATCTTTCGGCAACGCGTCCGCCAGCGCGCGCGAGCCGAGATAAGGCTCGAAGGTGATGAGCGCCGCGCGCGCCGCGTGCAGGAATAGCGTCATCATTAGCGCCAGTCCAATCACCAGTTTCACGCCCCGCGTGCGGAATGCGGCGTAGACGCCGGTGAGAAAGGCCAGGCCAGCCAGCGCTAGCGGCCCGCGCAGGTACGCGAAGGACTCAAGCGTCAGGTCCCCCATGTGTCCAAGCGACAGGGTGTAGGCGTCAGGATTTTGCGTCAATGCGCGGGAAATATCGCCGGGCGTTGGCAGCGATTGGACATGCCACAGGATGAGGCCGGCGGCTGCCGCCGCTCCCGTGGCGATACCGCCCACCACCTTCGCCCCACGCGCCACCCACTCCGGCCGGCCGGCCATGCCGCTTGCCAGCAGCAGCGCCAGCGCCGGGTAGCACGGCATGGAGTAGTATTCCTGCGTTGTCGAGAATGTGAAGAACAGCAGCAGGAAGCCCGTCCAACACAGGGCCAATAGGCGCGTGGCCGCGGCGCGGCTGGTTGTTGGAGGAATGCGGACGGCCGCGGGGAGGAAGGCGCTCCAAGGAAACAGCCACAGCAGATGAAAGAGCCAGAACAGATGGCGCGGCACGGTGTTGTAATCGCGCGGCCAGCGCATATTCAGAAAGCGGAATACGTGTTCGTTGAAAAAGTAAAACCAGAAGAAGCCATGGTAGTGGCCGGGTTCGCTCTTCATCGTGAAATCGAAATAGGGCGGGTTTCGCAAGGTCGCCAACACGTGCCAAGGACCGGCGATCAGTAGCAGGATCCCCACGCCCGCCAGCGGCCGCAACTTCCGCCATTCCCCCCAGCGCTTACTCAGGCTCAGCCATAGGACGATGGCCGCGAGGGGAAACAGCATGGCAATCAGGCCTTTCAACAGCAATCCCACGGCCATGGCGGCGGCCATGATGTACGCAGGACGCGGCTCGCCACTCTCCATCGCCAGGAGAAAATTCCACATCGCGATTGTGATGGTCAGCGTGAGAATGGCATCCGGAATCTGGATGCGCGTGAACAGCCAAAGTCCAATGCAAGTGGCCAGGATCAGGCCGGCGTACAGCCCCTCCAATTCTCCAAACGCCCATCTTGCGAAGCGCGCTGTTACCAGGCACAACACGATCACTCCAAGGGCAAGCGGAATCCGCGCCGCCCAGTCGTGAACGCCAAAGATCATGTAGCTGACGGCCATGGACCAATAGATCAGCGGCGATTTTTCCAGGTACGCAATGTCATTCAGATGCGCCGTAACCCAGTCGCCGGAAACCAGCATATTTCTTGCGATTTGCGCCTGTACGGCGTCCACATCGTCCATCAGCGACGGCGGGCTCACGATGCAGCCGAGATAGACGACAGCCGCGAAGATCGCGACGATTAGCGGGTAGCGACGTTCCATTCCTTCTTCCACAAAAACAGCATCAACAACCCCCACAGATGGTAGCCGTAGTTCGTCTTACGAGCCTCATGATCCGCCAGCACCTTTTCAATAGCGCCTGGCCGGAACAGGCCGCTCTCGCGAATCGCCTTCGGCGTCAGCGTATCCAGCAGCAGCGGCCGCAACGCGCCGCGAAACCACTCGTGCGCGGGAATGTCGAAGCCTTCCTTCTTCCGCGTGACAACGGCGGCCGGCAGCCGGTCGCGCATCAATTCCCGCAAAATGAACTTGAGCTTCGATCCGTTCCGCTTCATCGATTCCGGCAGGCGCGCTGCAAACTCCACGATCCGGTGGTCCAGAAACGGCGGCCGAACCTCCAGCGAATGCGCCATGGACATGCGGTCGCACTTGTAGAGAATGTCGTCGGCCAGATACCAGTGCTGATCCAACTCCAGGAAACTGGAGTAGTTTGGCGGCGCGGCAAGGGGTTGAAAGCGGGAAAGCAATTGACGCCGCTCCTCCGGCGTGAACGTTCCGTTCCAATACAGGTGGGCCTCCAGCGGATTGAGCATTGCGCCGGTCGTGAACCGCTTGGCCTTGTACTCGAAGCCGATCTTCTCGTCCGATACCGGCAACAGTCCGGCACACCCACGGGCCAACGCGCGCAACGGCCTGGGTAGAATACGCATCGCCTGGGCGTAGGCGTCGGCCAGATAGGTATAGTAGCCGCCGAACAGCTCATCGGCGCCCTCGCCGCTCAACGCCACCGTGACGTGCCCGCGGGTCATCTGGCTTAAATACCAGACGGGCAACGCGCCTGCATCCGCGCTGGGCTCGTCGGAATAGTAGGGCAGCTTCGCCACCGTATCGGCGAGGCCCTGCGCGGGATTTAAATCGAACTCGTGGTGATCCGTTTCATACTTCCGCGCCACCTCCCGGAACCAGGGGCTTTCGTCGAAAGCGCGGCCCTGAAAACTTACCGAAAACGTCTTTAATTGCCGGCCCGCCAGGGCATGCGCGTAGTGCAGTATGGTCGATGAGTCCAGGCCGCCCGACGCCCAAATTCCCAACGGCACATCGGCGATCATGTGTTCTTGAATGGACAAGCGCAACAGGTGGTCCAGCTCGTCTTTGGCTGCTTCCAGCCGGATGTCCGCGCGCGGAGCGAACTGGAGCTTCCAGTACGCACCGCTTCGCTCGACCCCGTCCCTCCACTCCAGCCAATGGCCGGGCGCGAGCTTCGTGATGCCGTCCACCATTGTGTACGGCGCGGGTATGTAATTCAGCGAAAGGAAGGAGTTCAGCCCTTCGGTCGAAAAGCTTCGTTGGATCTCATCATGCCCGAACAGCGCCTTCAACTCCGAGCCGAAGTACAGGTCGCCATTGCGCCGGAGAAGATAGAGCGGCTTGATGCCCATGCGATCTCGGGCCAAGACCAGACGCTTGGCCGGCTCGTTCCAGAGCGCCACGCCAAACATGCCTCGCAACTTTTCGAATACGCCAAGATCCCATTCCAGAAATCCCTGCAGTATCACCTCTGTGTCGGAGCGCGACCGGAACCGCCGTCCGCACCGCTCCAACTCCTGCCGCACCTCGCCGTGGTTATAAATCTCGCCGTTGAAGACGATCACTGTACCGCCGTCGCCGGAATAGACCGGCTGCCGCCCGCCTTCCAGATCGATGATCCGCAACCGGGCGATGCCCAGCGAGCAATCGGCCGACTCATGCACGCCGGATTGATCGGGCCCGCGATGATGCAGAGACCGCGTAACGCTCTGAATACGGCCCTCCGGCGCCGGCCGGCCACGATGCGTGAATCCGGCTATTCCGCACATATCGAATTACTCATAGCGCAGCGCTTCGGCGGGCAGCACCGCGGTGGCGCGGCGGGCCGGATATAGCGTCGCTAGGAAACTCACCACCAGCGCCGCGGCCGATACCCACACCGCGTCGATCGCGCGCGGTTCAAACGGCACATGACTTAAGCCGTAGATTTCCGCGTCCAGCCGGAACCACTGCCCCTTCTCCGCGGCGAAGGAGACTCCGTATCCCAACAGCAGACCGAGCGCCGTTCCGAGAGCGCCAATATAAATCCCTTGCAGGATGAAGATTCGCCGCACCTGTTCCCATCGCGCGCCCATCGAGACAAGAATTGCGATGTCCTTCGTCTTTTCCATCACCATCATGATCAGGCTGATCAATATGTTCATCGCACCCACGAGCTGAATCAGCGAGATCGTAATCACGGCGACAATGCGGTCCATTTTCAAGGCGTTCAAAACCGTCTTGTTCTGTTCCTGCCAGGCCTGCGCCGTCAGCTTGTCCCCGATCGCGGGCCGGACGGCCGCGGCCACATCCAGGGCCGTGTTGACGTCGTCCAGCTTCAGTTCTATCGAGTTCACGGCCCCCGCCACGCCCGTCACGCGCTGCACGTCGTCCAGGGCCGCGTAGGCGAACGTGTTGTCGACGTCGAAAAATCCGGATTCGAAAATACCCACAACGCGGAACCGGGGATAAGCCGGGCGGGCGCCCATTGGCGTCATCTCGCCGTTCGGGATGATCACGGTGACGATCGAATCCAGCAGCATCCCGGTTCTCTGCGCCAATTTCGCGCCCAGCAGAATTGGCGGGAACCCGTCCGCCGAGGCGCGCAGGCGGTCCAAGCTCCCCTGCTTCACATACTTCGCCAATTCGGCCCGTTCTTCGCGCGCGGTGTCGGGGATGCCCTTTAAGTAACCGCCTTGGCCCGTCTGCGGGCCGGAATAAAGAACCTGCGAATACAGCACCGGCGTCGCCGAATTGACGTGGGGTATCCGCGCCAATTTGTCCGTCAGCGGTTGCCACTCCTCTAGGCCAACGCCCAATTCCTTCTCCAGGATGCTGACATGCGCCGTAGCGCCCAGCAGGCTTCGCTGCAGCGTGTTGCGCACGCCGTTGGTGATCGCCAACGCAATAATTAACGCCATTACGCCCGCGGCCACGCCCCCGATTGAGAGCAGCGTGATCACCGAAATCACCGCCTGCCGGCGTTTCGCCGTCAGGTACCGGCGCGCGACGAAACTCTCAAACGCCAGGTTCGGCATTCGCCTCCACGTTGCGAAGCAGCCCAGCGATTCCAATCTCGCCCTCCGGACGCAACAGCGGGAACAAAATCACATCGCGAATCGATCGCGAGTTGGTTAGCAGCATCGTCAGCCGGTCGATTCCAATCCCTTCGCCGGCCGTGGGCGGCATGCCGTAGCAAAGCGCCCGAACGTAGTCTTCGTCCATCTGGTGCGCCTCGTCGTCGCCGCGCGCCTGCATGCCAAGCTGCTGTTCGAACCGCTTTCTCTGCTCGTTCGGGTCGTTCAACTCCGTGTAGGCGTTGCCGATCTCCATGCCGGCACAGAAAATTTCGAAGCGATCGACGAACGCCGGATCCCGGCGTGACCGCATCGCCAATGGGGAAACCTCCACGGGATACTCGTAAATAATCGTTGGCTGAATCAGCGCCTTCTCCGCATGCCGCTCGAAGAGTTCCACCAGTGACTCGCCGGCCGTATGTTTCCCCGCCTGCGCGATCAGCCATTCGCTATCCTTCAACTGCTCCATCGTTACGCCGGGCATGTGTTCCACCAGCGCTTCCCGAATCGTCAGCCGCCGGATATTGCCGAAGTCGAGCGTGTGTTCACCGAACGGAACCACTGTGCCGCCCGTAACGTCGATCGTTGCCTGCTTCAGCAGGACGCATGTGAAATCCATCAACCCTTCGTAGTCCGTAAACGCCTGGTAGAACTCCAGCATCGTGAACTCGGGATTGTGCTGGATGGAAATGCCTTCGTTGCGAAAGTTGCGGTTGATCTCGTACACGCGGTCCAGCCCGCCCACAATCAAACGCTTCAGGTAGAGTTCCGGGGCAATCCGCAGATACAGGTCCAGGTCCAGCGTGTTGTGATGCGTCACGAACGGCCGCGCCGCCGCGCCTCCGTACACCGGCTGCATCATCGGCGTTTCCACTTCCACGAATCCGCGTTCGTCAAGCTGACGGCGCAGCGATTGCACCAGCCTGGCCCGCGCGGCGAAGGTCTTGCGGACTTCCAAATTGGAGATCAGATCCAGGTACCGCTGCCGTACCCGCGTCTCCACATCCTCCAGGCCGTGATATTTTTCCGGCATCGTCAGCAGCGTCTTCGAAAGAAACGTGATTTTCGCCGCCTGGATAGAAAATTCGCCCGTCCGCGTCCGGAACAACGTGCCGTCCACGCCAATCGTGTCGCCGATATCCAACAACTGATACAGCTTAAAGCCCTCGTCGCCCAGCAGGTCGATCTTCACATACACTTGCAGCTTTTCACCGCCGTGCTCCAGGTGCAGGAATCCGGCCTTGCCCTTACCGCGAATCGACTGAATCCGTCCGCAGACTTGCGCCGGAATCCTGGACGTTTCTAGCTCCTCCGTGGCTTTTTCTCCATGCTCCTTCCAAAGCGCCGGAATCGTGTGGGAATAATCGAAGCGTTGGCCGTATGCGCGATGGCCCAGTGCTTCGATTTCGCGGATGCGATGGAAGCGTTGCGCGAGTAGGTCGTGTTCTAGCGACATGATGCGAGAATCCTCCATTATAGGAGGGATGTCCGAAAATACTGAAGTTCGTCCAGCGCCCGTGCGGGCCGAGGAGCGCATCGACGGGCTCGACGCCGTGCGCGGCTTCGCCCTTCTCGGCATCCTGCTCATGAATATCTGCAGCTTCGGCATGCCGCAGGCTGCCGAAGGCAACCCGATGGTGCACGGCGGCGCCACTGGGCCGAACTACTGGATCTGGTGGGTCCAATACGTCTTCTGGAGCGGCAAGATGCGCGCGCTGTTTTCCATGTGTTTCGGTGCCGGGGTGATTTATCTCACCAGCCGGGCCGAGGCCCGGGGCGTCTCCGCCGGCGATGTCTATTACCGCCGGACTTTTTGGCTGATGGCGTTCGGCATCGTGCACGGGTACTGCATCTGGTACGGCGACATCTTATATCCGTACGCGTTGATGGGGTTGTTTCTCTATCCCATCCGCTCACTGCGGCCCGTCATCCTTATCGGCGCCGGTACTCTGATGCTTGCCGCACTCACTGCTCAAAGCTTTTTCTGGGTCAAGGACCTGCACGAGGCGCGGGCCAAGCACCAGGCCATTCCGCAACACGCCAAGCTCAGCGCCGCCGACGACGGCGTTCGCGGGACATATGAGGGGTTCACGAAGGAATGGATGCCCTCAAAGGACAAGCTCGCCGAGGAACTGCGCATTTATCGCGAAGGCAGCTATGTCGAGGCGTTTGGGCACCGCGCCTCTACCGTGCAGGGCTGGACCTCTCAAACCTACTATTCTCCCGGCTGGTGGGACGCGCTCGGCATGATGCTCATCGGCATGGGCCTGGCCAAACTCGGCGTCTTCGCTGGTGTCTGGTCCGTCCGGCGTTACTTTACGGCCGGGGCACTTAGCCTGACGGCTGGCGCTATCATCGGAGCCATCGCCGCCAACCATGAGGGCGCGTCCAACTTCGACCCCTTCGCCGCCGCCGAAGGCTACAAAGCATATCAGCCAGTCCGGTTCCTGGTTGCTTTCGGCTATCTATGCCTGTTGACCGGCGTTGTCAAAGCCAGGTTGTTCGCCTTCGTCATGCACTCGCTGGCTGCCACCGGCCGAATGGCGTTCAGCAATTACATCCTGCACTCGTTGCTCAGCACGGCGTTCTTCTACAGCTTCGGCTTTGCGATGTTCGGAAAGCTGGAGCGCTATCAGCTTTACTACGCCGTCCTCGCCATCTGGCTGTTGCAACTCGCCGTCAGCCCCATTTGGCTGCGCCACTTTCAATACGGCCCGCTCGAATGGTGCTGGCGTTCGCTAACGTATTGGAAGCGCCAGCCGATGCGTCTTATTTCCGAACGATCACTTCCCGAAGAGCATCCTGCGTAAGAAAGAATTTCACCTGGTCGAATTCCTTGAACAGCTTTTCCAGTTGCCGTGTCGTGAAGAAGTGCGCCGGCCTGCGGCGGTCGCGTTCCACCAGTTTCACCTTGTTGCGCGCTTGGATGCGGTAGGAGTACGTCGGCACCTCGTTCATGCGCTCGTCGGTGTGAAACGTCGTGAGCAACTGCGCGCCCTTGTGCATGATGGCGTGAATCTGCGACACGGCCGGCTCCAGCAGCGAGGGCGCCAGATACTGTAGCCCGTCCCAAACGAGCACGCCGTCCACCGAGTCGTCGTCGAAGTTTAACACCTTCGATTGAAAGGCCTCCACGCGAGCGTCGTTCTCCTGATTCGCGTAGAAGTCGCCGTCCCCGAACGACTCGTCCATTGTCCGCACGAAGTTGTCGTATCGAACCTTGTGGCCCAGTTGATTGAAGAAGTCGGTGTTCTCCTGATTACTCGCTCCCAGGTCCAGAAAACTCAGCCCCACCTGTCCATGGAACGAGGCGAAGAACTGGTCCAGCGCCGACGAATGGCGCGTATAGTCCCTGGCGCCGAACTCCAGCGCGGATGCGGGCGCGGCGGCCGCCGCGCTCACTACAGCGCCCAGCGGTGCGCCGCCAAACAATCTGCTCAAGCTCTCACGAAGCACGGGGCCCTCCCGTTACTTGGCGTTGGCCGACCCGGCGGACGCGCCCAGCGTCTGCTGTGCCGGCTTTACGGGTTCCGCGGGAGGTTTCGGCGCCGCGGCCACGGGCTCGGCGGCCTTTGTCTCCGTCCGGATCATCTCCAGACTGCCGCGCAGGTCCGCACCTTCCTCGATGCTGATTTTCGAGTACCGGATGTCGCCCACGACGTTCGCGCCCTTGCGGATGTCCACACGCGATGACGCCTCAATGTTGCCTTTCAATTGGCCCAGTACCACCACGTCGCGCGCCTTGATATTCGCCACGACGCGGCCGTTCGGCCCTACCGTCACGCGATTCTCCTGCGCTTCCACGGTGCCTTCCACCATTCCATCGATTACCAGATCTTCCTTGCTCAGAATCTGGCCTTTTATGACAACGGACTTGCCGATGGTCGCCGTACCACGCGGCACATCGGGTTCGAAACTGCGCGCGGGCGCTGTAGACACAGGACTACCCTCCCTTGGTTGCTCCGGTGCGTTCGGCGTGTTCGCCAAAGGCCTCGCCGGCTCTTCATCGGTTTTTCGACGATTCCACATAGAACAGGTTTACCTCCGCCGGGAGCCCGGCAATCTTCCAATCGTAATCCCGGAACCGGGCAAAATGCAAGATAGAAAAAGAGTTAGAAGGTAAAACGCACACCGCCCTGTATAAGCCTCGGCGCGCCGGGGAGTAGTCCTCGCGACCGGTCGACGATGGTCAGCCGGTCCAGCGCATTCTTCGTCGTCACAAAAAATGCCGTCTTCCACGCCTCCACCGGATAGTTCGCCGTCACGTTCCAGATCGTGTTTCCGGGAATCAACCCGCGCTGTCCGTCGGCCGTACCGTTGACTGTGTTCAAATCGTCACCGAACTGCCGCCCGGTTGTCACTGCTTCCACCATCGCGTTGAATCCGGTCCGATGGAAGTAGTGAACCGACGAAGTCAGCAAGTGCTTCGGGGCATACGGTAACCGGAAGCCCAGTACGTTCACGCGCGGGTCGATGGCGGAAAACCGGGTTTCCGAATAGCGGGCCACCGGAAGGTAGGTGTACGAGGCACGAAGCGAAAATGGCTTCACCTGCCACCGGCCCGCGACTTCGGCGCCCTGATGCAACGTGCGGCCCGCGTTGGTCAATGCCGCTCCGATGCCGCCCGCCACAGACGCCGGCACGATCTGGTTGGAGAAGTCCATGCGGAACACCGCAGCCTCCAATTGTCCGTTCCTGCTCATCCGCCCGCGAAGGCCGAGTTCGTAGTTCCAGCTCAATTCCGGATCCAGGTCCACGCTCGCGCCGGTTGCATTGTTGATCACATCTTCCACCCTCGGCGGCGCGAAGCCACGGTGTACACCGCCGAACAGCGTCAACTCTTCTTTCGCCTGCAGCGCCACACCAACGCCGGGAATCCACTGCCGGACATCGGTCCGGCCTCCGCGATTGACGAGAAAGTTCGTGCGCCTGTATGCCACCTGTTCGTACCGCAAGCCAGGGGTGATCGAGAGCCGCCCGACGGTGATGCGGTTCTGCACGAAGGCCGATTTTGCCCGGGCGCGCCGGTCGTTGTCCTCGACCAGTACGCCATCGCGAGACGACGGCATCGGCCCGTTTTTCTGGAGGCGGATCTGCGTCTCGTCGTGGAACCGGACGCCGAAGTCCGTCTCGCTCGACAGCCCAAGCAGCCGGTGGTGCGCCTTGAACCTGGGATCCACGCCCCAGGTGTAGTAGGACCTCAGCCGTCCCTCGATGCCGCACGTCGTATTCAGGTTCGCCATCCCGCCGCAGCGCGAGTCGTTTGGCCGCTGCGCGGAGTTCGACGACTGGCGCCACCAATCGCGGAAGAACAGCGCCGCGTATGCTGCGTTGCTCATTACCAACCGGGGCGAGATCGCCCACGTGTGGGTCACCGACGCTCCGTAACGTTGGATGGTAAAGAAGTCGTTGCGAAAGGGATTTCCGCGCGGGTTCGCGTCCCACTCGGCCTGCCGCAGGCCGGAGTAAGTCAGGTTCGAATCTTCGGAATAGGAGTTGAAGCGCAACCCCAAGGTGTGGCTCCCGCCAAGCGAGGTGATGGACTTCGCGTTGAAATCGTTGAGGGCATGACCGGAGTTCTCACGCATGCCGTCGCCCTGTTTCCGCATCGCATCGAACAGCAATCCGGTCCTTCCAAATGTGCCGCCGTAGCGTCCGTGCGCATTCCAATAGTTTCGATTGCCGCCCAGTAGAGTGACCGCGCCGCCCCGGCGGTCCGGAGGCGCCAGGGTGATGTAGTTCACCACGCCGCCGACCGTCATCGGACCGAAGAGAATCTGCCCGGCGCCCTTCAAAACCTCCACGCTGTCGAAGCGGTCAATCGGCGGGTGATAGTAGCTTGCGTTGTCGCCATAGGGAGCGTAGGAAAGCGGCAGCCCGTCTTCCAACAGCAGCAACTTCGTCGAACGCGTGGGACTCAAACCCCGAATTCCGATGTTTGGCCGCAGACCGAACCCCTCCTCCCCACGCGCGTGAACGCCCGCCACTTTGCGAAGCGCCTCATCGGTTGTGAATGCCCGGCTCTCAGTCAACGCCGCATTCGAAACGAAGCCGATGGAACCCGGAAGCCGATTCAATTCCGCGGGTGTTCCAGCGATATGTCCCGACGCAACTGTGATCGTTTGCGGCAGGGATTCAGGCTGCAACTCGATGTCGATAACTGTCTCGCCGGCCAGAATTTCCACCGGCTTTCTGACGACGGCGAATCCGGCGGCCAATACTGTAATCTGGTACGCTCCGGCTGCGGCGTCCACAATCGCGGCGGACCCGCTCTGGGACGACTTGACGCCGATTTCACTACCAGTCGACAACAAGCGTAACGAGATCGATGCGTTCGGGATGGCCGCTCCGCTGCTATCCTTGACCGCGATTCGGACAGCTCCGCCGTACGTTTCCAGGCTGAGCCCAATCGCCAAAAAAACAACTCTTAACCTGCAACTCATTGTCGATTAGCCTATGGTACCCGGCTTCGACGTTTCATGCAACTGACTTGCGAAAGAGATCTAGAACAAGATGCGCAGCGACACCTGGGCCTGCCTTGACGCCCGCGCCGAAAGGACCCGCCCGAACGTGGAGGGTTCGTCCACGAATCGCTCTGGCATTTCGAGATTTACGCGGTTCAGCAGATTGAACGCTTCCACCGACAGCGTGAACCGTAGCCGCTCCACGCGGAACGTTCGCGCGACCGAGGCGTCGACCGTGGCCAAGGCCGGCCCGGCCAGAATATTTCGTCCAGCATCGCCGAACGTAAAGCGGGCCGGCGTGGCGAACGCCTCCGTACGGAACCATCGTTCGGCCGACCGGTTGCTCAACCGCCAATCCCCCGTAACGTTTGGCCGGTCGTTACCGAACGTACCGCCTGTGTTGCCCGTGTTCGAGTTGTCGAAGCGCAGATAGGGCGTCAACGGCTGCCCGGATTGCGCCGTGAAGATGCCGCGCGCCTCAAAGCCGCGAGCGAACTCCCACGTCGCTGTACCGGCGAACCGTTGCCGCATGTCGAAGCTGGAAAGCGCCCGCTCCGCCGCGTAGTTCCGCGAATTCTGCGGAAAGTTTCTGTCGGGACCCGAACCCAGGAACGAACTCGCATCGTCGATCGACTTTCCGAATGTGTACGATCCCAACAGTGAAACGCCCCGCGCCAATCGCCGGTTCACGTTCAACTGCAGGGAGTGATAGTTCGAATTGGCGCCGGTCTCAATGAAGAAGATTCCGCCAAACCGCGGCAATGGCCGGTTGGCCTGCGCGCTGCCCGCACCGGGCAGCGGCTGATTCAGATCCCGCGCCCTCGCCAGCTTGCTGCCTTTGGATGCCACATAGGCCGCCGAAAAGGTTGTGGATCTCGATACCTGCCGCTCGATCGAAAAACTGAAATGCTGCAGATAGGTTGTCGCCGCGTCCGGACTCAGAGTGTTCAGCGTCGCCGGCGGCACAATTCCGCCATTCGAAGGAAACGGATTTGTAAGGGAAGGGAACACGCCGGCCGCCGGAAACCACACTCGGATATTGAAGAACGGCGGGTTGAAATAGTGGGATGAGTTCACTACGAACATGCCGGCGTCGAAGAACACGCCATAGCCCGCGCGCAGCGTTGTGTTCGAGTTCAGAGCGTAGGCCGCGCCGACGCGCGGCGCGAAGTTATTTCGATCCGGCCGGATCACGCCGCGTGCGACTCCTTGGGTGCCAACGCGCGCCAGCGTCAGCGTCGCCGGGTCGAACGCGGACATGCGGTCAAACCGGTCGGTCGCGGGCGTGAAATACTCCCAGCGCAGCCCGGCGTTAACGGTCAGGCGGCGCGTCGCGCGCCAGTCGTCCTGCGCCCACAGGCCCGAAAACAGGCTCCGCAGTGTCTGCTGATTGTCGAACTGCGATTGAATCGCCGTCTGCGGAAAGCCCAGCAGCAGGTCCCCCAGTCCCGCGCCTGTCAGCGCGCCGCCGAATGTCAGTTGTCCACGCGCAAAGTAGTCCAGGTAGCCGTTCGCCTCCTGGCGCCGCGCGTCGAAGCCCATCTTCAGCGCGTGTTTGCCTTGCTGCCGTTGCAGCGTCTCCGTGAGTTGGTACGTGTTCGAGATCCGGCCCAGCGGCAGTTGCGTAGCGTCGCCGATCGACGAAAAGCCCTGCACGTTGATCAGCGGATAACCGAAATCGCGCGGCGCCACGTTCAGCCAGGAAACGCCCCATTCCTTTCGGATGTCGCGCCTGTGATTTTCCGGTTTCACTTCGCGAAAGCCGCGGACGTAACCCAGCCGCAGGGAATGCAGCAACGACGGCGACAACGCCCGCGCGTGGTGCACCATGGCGCTCTGTCCGCGGTTGACAACGCCGTTGCCGAAGCCTGGAATCGACTGCGCCTCCTCCGCGTACGGCTCGAACAGATCCTGGGTGGCGAACGTGAACCGCGCGTTGAACTCGTCCTTCGCGCCCGCTTTCCAATCGGCTCGGGCGCTCGCCTGCGGCGCCGAATCGCGCAGCACCGGCTGGGCCTGGTTCGTCGCGGGAAACAACGCTAGGACGCGCGCCGACAACGGATGGATCCGGCTGGGCGGAATCACGTTGCCCGGAAACGGCCGTTGTGCGAACGGATCAACGATCGTGCGGCCCAGGGAGGCCAAATCGCCACCGCGCTGCGCGGCTGACGGTACTACGCCCAAGCGTGGCAGCCCGCGCCGCTCAATCAGGCCGCCGTAGTTCGCGTGAAAGAAAGCCCGGTCCCGCCGCAGCGGTCCGCCCAGCGCGCCGCCAAACTGGTTTCGCTGAAACTTCGCCCGCTCCCTTCCCTCAAAGAAGTTCCGGGCATCCAGGCCGCGGTTTCGAAAGTATTCATACGCCTCGCCATGCCATTCGTTTGTGCCCGCGCGCGTAATGATATTGATCTGCCCGCCGGCGGACCGCCCAAACTCCGCGCCGTACCCGTTCGTCTCCACGCGGAACTCCTGGATCGTTTCTACCGGAGGCTGCACGATGAACCGGTTGTTGTAGGGATCGTTGTTGTCCACGCCGTCCAATAGATACTGATTGAACTCCTCCCGCGCGCCGGACGCGTGCATGGCGAACGCCCCGCGCGACGACAGTTCCGAGTCCTGGGCCGGCGGCGTCACGCCCGGAGCAAGCAGCGCCAACTGCAGAAAGTCGCGGCGGTTCAGCGGCAGGGAGCGAATCCTCTCCGAATCCAGGGTCAATCCAGAAGGTGCCGCGTCCTTGGCCGCCGCCACTTCGGTCGATGTGCGCACCCCGGCCAAGGCCAAAGCGACATCCTCCCGCCGCGTTTCGCCCGGTGCGACGCGGATGGCCTGAATTTCGGCGTCTGCAAAATTCGGTGCCGTAACGCGCAGCGTGTACGCACCTGCCGCCACTTGCGCCAAGCGGAATTCTCCGTCCAGTCCGCTCCGCGTCACCCGATTTATACCGCGCGCCGGATTTTCCAGCACAACCACCGCCATCGGCAACGCAGCTCCAGACGGGTCCGAGACACGGCCGATCAGCGCGCCGGAGGTGACTTGCGCCATCAGCGCGCCCGCCGACACCGCTGCGAGAAGGTACTTCACTTTTCCATTGTATGGGCAGCGTCAAATGAACCAAGTCCTGTGGGTCCTGGAACCGAAAGTGATATCATTGCGAGTACGTTACCGCGCCACTGCACCGACGCGGGAGGAATTGCATTCAGGAGAAACGCATGAATTTGAGCTTGTCTCGTTTGCTCGCCACTTCGTTGCTGGCTGCAAGCGTGCTACTGGCACAGCGCGACCTCGGCACAATCACCGGCACCATCACCGACCCTTCGGGCGGCGTGGTCGCGGGAGCCAAGGTCGTCTTGACCGAAACACAAACTGGAACCCGGCAGGAAGCCACCACGGACGGCTCGGGTACCTACATCCGGCCGCTGCTGCGGCCTGGCACGTACACCGTTGAAGTCAGCGCGCCCGGTTTTAAAACCGTCGTGCAGCGCGATGTGTTGCTCGGCTCCGGCGACCGCGTCGGCGTCAATCTCGCCCTTTCGGTAGGCGAAATTTCCCAGTCCGTCGAAATCTCGGCGGCCGCGCCCCTGCTACAGACGGAAACCACCACGCTTGGCAACACCATGCAAGCGAAACAGGTGAGCGAACTGCCACTCGGCGGCCAGCGTAAGTTTACATTTCTGGCTCCGTTGGCACCGGGCGTCGTCCCGGCCGAACAAGGCGCGCGCGACGCGGCCGGCGGCGGTTTCTCCGCCAACGGCGTCCGCTCCAACGGCCAAAACAACTTCCTGCTGAACGGCGTCGACAACAACGTCAACGTCATCGACTTCATCAACCAGACGGCCTACGTGATCGGCCCCTCGGTCGAGGCCATTGGCGAAATGAAGGTTGTCACCAACGGCTACTCGGCCGAATATGGCCGTGGCGCCGGCGGCGTCGTGAACGTCACCATCAAGTCCGGCACCAACGAACTGCATGGCACGCTTTTTGAATTCCTGCAGAACGACAAGTTCAACGCCAACACCTGGGAGCGCAACCGCGCCGGCGCCCGCCGGCCCTACGTCCGCCAGAACCAATACGGCGCCGCCATCGGCGGCCCACTCGTCAAGAACCGGACCTTCTGGTTCGCCGATTGGCAGGGCACCCGTGTCCGCTCGCTCTCCGGCGTCATCCCCGGCCTTGGCGGTGTGACAAATCCTATCACCATCGCCAAGCCGGAGTTCCGCAATGGCGACTTCCGCTCACTTCTCAGCGGTCAGTTCATGGGCACCGACGCTCTGGGACGGCAGATTCCGCAGGGCGCGATCTATGACATCGCTACCCAGCGCAACGCTCCCAACGGCAGCGTGGTCCGGGACATGTTCCCCGGCAACATTATCCCCGCCTCGAGGTTCGACCCGGCCGCGAAGAAGTTGATGGACCTGTTCCCGAATCCGAATCAGAACCTGAATGACCGTTTGCCCGGCGCGAACTACCTGCCCACGGCTCCGGCCCGACAGGACAACGATCAATTCGACGTCCGCATCGACCACCGTCTCACGGACAAGGACTCGCTGTTCGGCTCCCTGAGCTGGTCCGAGGAGAACAAGCTGATCTCCGCCCCGCTCCCCGGTGCTCTTGACGCGTCCGGTTTCAACGGCGCGGAAGAAAAGAACCAAGGCCGTAACGCGATGATCTCCTGGACACGCGTCTGGTCGCCCACCATCCTAACCGAGTCCCGTGCCGCCTTCAGCCGTCTGGTCACACAGAGGTTTCAGGGCAACAAGGGCGTTGACCAGTTCGCCGCGTTCGGTATCGGCGGCTTGAATCCAACCACGGCGACCTCGAACAACGGTGGTCTGCCGTCGCTCGAACCCGGCGGCTACTCCGGATTCGGCGGCTCCAACTGGTTGCCGACTAAGGAGTACAACAACGTTTGGGATTTCATCCAGAACGTTTCCATCAACAAGGGCAAGCACGCCACGAAGTTCGGGTATGAGTATCGACCGATCCAGTTCCCCTTCTTCCAGGTGCCCTCCGCGCGTGGCTTCTTCCGGTTCCCGACGAATCGAACCTCAATTCCCGAAGCCGCTGGCCAGACCGGCGACGGCATGGCCTCGTTCCTGCTGGGGTTGCCTGGCGACTCGCGTCTCACGACGACCAACTTCATCTCCTCGACGAAGTCGGCGCACGCCTGGTACTTTCAGGACGACTGGAAAGCCACCAGCAAGCTGACGTTCAACATCGGCGTTCGCTACGAACTCTTCTCGCCGATCGCGGAACGCTTTGCCCGGCAGGCGAACTACGTGCCGCACAAACGAACCTTGTTCATTCCGTCCGGACCGAATAGCAACGATCCTCTGCCCGGGAACTTCGCCCAGGCGTTTCCCGACATCAAGGTGGACCGCGGAAGCGTCGGCAAATTCCTGATTCCCTGGGATAAGACCAATTTCGGTCCGCGCATCGGCGTCGCCTATCAGGTTTCGCAGAAGATGGTGCTGCGCGGCGGCATCGGGCTTTTCTACGGCGGCGAAGAGAACCAGGGCGGCAGCCCGAATCGCGGCCTGAGCGTTCCGTTTAACAATGTCATGGACTTGAATCAGCGGTCCGCTTTCGAAGACAGGCACCCGTTCCTGACCCGCCTGTCCAATGGGTACCCGTTGAACATTTTCTCCTTGCCGGCGAACATCAGCTTCCGCGGCGTGGAGGAGAACTTCCGCAATCCCCTGGTTTCCAAGTGGAACGTCTCGATCCAGCGCGACTTCGGCTGGGGTTCGGCGCTGGAAGTTAGCTACATCGGTTCCAAGGGTTCGCGTCAGTTGATCAACTGGGATCCGAACCTGCCGATGAACAGCCCGCTGCCGAACGCACCGGCGGATCCTCGCCGCGCGTATCCTTTCCTCCGCGGCGGCCTCTCGCTCACGTCGACGTTCGGCATCTCGAACTACAACGCCCTCTCGGCGAAGTTTGAGAAGCGCTACTCGAACGGTTTGTCGATGGTGTCCTCCTACACCTGGGGTCACACCTTCGCCAACACCGGCACGACGCTGTCGGGCTCCTCGGGTTTCGGCTTAACCGACATCACGTGCGGCTTCCGCTGTGAGTACGGCGCCGCGGCCTGGGACATCCGTCACCGCTCGGCCACGAGCTTTAACTACGATCTGCCGTTCGGCGCAGGCAAGCGCTTCGGCACGAGCCTGGGCAAAGTCGCCAACATGCTGGCAGGCGGTTGGCAGACCAACGGCATCCTGACGTTCTCATCCGGCCAGCCGTTCACTTTCCGGTCGCAGAATTGCGTTGGCTCGTTCAGCGCCTGCCGCCCGGACGCCGTGAGCGGCAAGGATCCCATGCAGGCCCCGTCCTCCGGGCGCACGCCGGATCAGTGGTTCGACGTCACCGCGACGGCGAGTCCGGTTCCCGGGACGCTGGGCAATATTGGTCCCCAGACCGGTGTTGGCCCTGGCATCGCCGCACTGGACTTCTCGCTATTCAAGAGCTTTGCGATTAGCGAAACGAAGAAGATCCAGATCCGTTCCGAATGGTTGAACATGTCGAACACGCCGCGATTCGCGGTCGGCTCGCTCGGCAACACGCAAGGGTCCGGCAACTACGGCCGGCTGAGCGCCACGTTGCCCGGCACCGCGCGTAACGTGCAGTTCGCGCTGCGCTTCATGTTCTAAACTCGCAAACCGTAACAACGCCCCCGTTCGCGCCGTGCGCGGGCGGGGGCGTTTCTTTGGCGTGAGCTCTAAGACACCGATTTCAACGCCGCCTGAAGGTGAATCCCATCACCTGGGTATGCTGCTCGCCGATCGGCAGGTCATGCACTTCAAAACGCATCTGGTCCGCGGAGTCGAACCGCCAGACGTACTTCACCATCTTGTCGTGTTCGCCGGTCAAATACTCGTCGATGGTGCCGTAGGTCAACAGCGTCTTTCCGTCCGGAGTCAGGTCGCCCTCGGACGTGTTCAGCGACGTGTCCATGGAACTCAAATGCATCACGCGGTAGCTTTGCTTGAAGTTGTCGTAGCCGATGATCGTCGCGAACTCCAACTGCATTCCGAACAGCGGGCCCCCGCCGCGGCACTGCACGAACCGGCCTTTCACATACCACGTGCAGGTCTGCTCGCCCGTCGACGCCTTGCCGGCCACGCCCTTCATATACCCGCGCATCTCCATCGTCCACGTGCCCAGGAACTTCTCCAACAGCTTGTGATTCTCGCCTGGCGCCGTAAACTTCTTCGCCTTCGCCATCATCGCCTGCATGTCCACGGCCTGCTCCTGCGCCATGAGCGTCAGGCACGCCGCCAATGTGAATAGTCGTGTCATTTCCCGTTCTCCTCTGCCAGCCGTTCCAACACCATGTACCGCAACTGCAACGAGCCGGGCGGCCTCGCCACCCACTCCGCCACCGCGTGTGACTCCTGATTCGCCCACCGGGCCAGCGGCCACACAATCGCCAACGCCGCCAGCGCCGCAATGCCCCGCCAATGCGAATGCGGCCGCTGCTCCAGCAGCGCCAGCCGGTTCGTCAGAGGCATGCGCGGATCCACCAGCGCCATCCCCGGCGCCAGCGCGTGTACCCACCCCAAAACGCGCAGCAGCGCCCGGCGGTATGTCTCTGCGCAATGGCCGGGCAACTCCGCCGCCGTCCGGTCGCAGCACTCCTCGCGAATCGCCCGCATGCGCCGCGCCGCCCACCATACCAGCGGATGAAACCAAAACACCGCCACCAGCGCTGACCATCCAAGCTCTCGCCAGCCATCCCGCCGCACGACGTGCGCCAACTCGTGCCGCAACACCTGCCGTTGCTCCGCTTCACTCAAACGGTTTTCCAATCCGGCCGGCCAATACACCGTTTGTCCGATCGTCACCGGACCGTCCAACCGGTCCGATTCCACGATCCGCGCCACGGCCCCGAATTCCGGGGCGAGCGAACGAAACACCTCGCGCGAGAGTCCCCGGCACTCCACCGGCCGCAACGCCGCCCGTTGGCGGCGGAACCACACGGCGCTGCCCAGGATCAATAGCGCCGCGCCGCAAAGCCAAGTCGCCGGGACAAACGCCGTCCACGCGGGCGGCACCCCTGCAACGGGGTTCGGCAACACGCCTCCCGCTTCGAACGGCGCCGCTAACTTCAACGCGGCCAACAGCCAGATTCCGGCCCGCCAGCGCGGATCCAGCAACCGCGGCAATAGCAGGTCCAGCGCCGCCGCCAACAGCAGCAGTGGTGTGGCCTGCAGCGCCGCCGGCAAAACCCAAGCCCACCAGAAGTGTGTCATCGCGGCCGTTTCTCCCCGGCGTCCAGCAGCGCGCGCAGCTTCTCGCGGTCTCGTTTCGACAATCGATGCTCGCCCAGCAAATGCTGAAACAGCCCGCCCACGGCGCCCTCGAAGACCCGGTCCACCAGGGACGCCGTCGCCTGACGCCGGGCATTGGACTGCGACACTAGCGGGCGGAAGACGCTCTGCTTCCCTTGCTTCGTCACCGCCAGCGCGCCCTTCTCCGCCAGCCGCGCCAGCATGGTCTTTACCGTCGAGTACGCCCAGCCGGACTCGGCCCCCACCGCGGCGTGGACCTCCGTTACTGTCACCGACTCGTGACGCCACACCTCCGCCATCAGCCGCCACTCGGCGTTCGAAAACTCCATGACGACAATCTGTCACACATGTGGCAGATTGTCAAATCAATTCATCGCCGCCAGCGCCGGCGTCAGCGTTTTGTCCACCCAGTTCGCGAACGACCACTCCACCGGATCCACGAACACACCCGCGATCATCAGGCCCAGATGCAGATGGTCGCCGCCCGCCAGACCCGTCATTCCGGACTTCCCGATCGTCTGCCCGCGCGTCAACGCCGCGCTTTCGCTCACCGCGATCGAACTCAAATGCGCGTACACGGACTGCACGCTGAGCCCGTGATCCACCACCACCGCGTTGCCGTAGATTCCCATCTTGCCGGCGAACACCACCTTGCCATCGTTCGCCGCCGGCACCGGAGCGTTCTTGACCGACGCCATGTCCACGCCCAAATGCCACTCGGCGTTCAGGGTCTTGCCCCCAATTTTGTACGTGCGGTGATCGCCGTAGAGCGCCTCCGCCTTTCCGCGCGGCAGCAGTTGAAATGC
>Ga0194119_10001996_pt1 | contig 35745 bp, 35 predicted proteins | sample TA2MahC100mmetaG_FD_148620 | JGI IMG/M metagenome (GOLD analysis project Ga0194119, IMG submission 148620) | Freshwater microbial communities from Lake Tanganyika, Tanzania - TA2015018 Mahale Deep Cast 100m | ecosystem: Environmental > Aquatic > Freshwater > Lake | place: Tanzania: Lake... | reverse complement strand
GTTTGCCGGCGGCCGGCATGTCGGCGCCGAATATGCCCATGGGCGCCGGCGGCGGCGGCGGCGGCGGCGGCGGCGCGGGTTGCGCCGTCGCGGGCTGAGTCTTTATCGAAGGCGATTCAGCAGCCGCGGGCTTGCGGGGCGCCGCATTCGCGTCGACCGCGACAATCGCCGTCGCCATCGCTAGCGCCAGCGCGCCTTGCGACCGTCGAACCATCGATCGATGCGATTGTGCTTTCTTCATCGCGAACCTCAATTCGCTTTGCCTCTGCGCGACATCGACCACTTTCAAAAAGCGCACCGAAAGGCTGGAGGAGGCCGGAGAATCGGGAGAAATCACCGGGGTCGAGCGACTCTCTTGCAGGTTATCACGCGCGCCAACCTATTTTGCTTTTTCCGACGAAGGGAGAACCGCGACATATGGAAGCGTGAAGCGGATCTCCGCGCGATTTGGGTCTGACGCGCAGATTTCTATAACTTCCACCGTTTGCCACTTGTCAGGAAAGCGGCCCGCGGCCGATTTGTAGGCGGCAATGACGAAAACGAGTTGCGAATTCAGCGCGATCGCATAGCGACGTCCCTGCATCCCGGCGGCGTTCGCAATGCGTTCTGGATGCTTCGCGAGGTCGTGGAACTTGCTTTCAACCAGAACCGCGTCCTCAACGAACACGTCAAGCTTGCCGCCGACGACGGACCCCTCTTGGGTCTTCAATCGTTGAAGTTCAAGGCCTTCCTTTAGGAATTGCTGCAGTGCATAAGCATGCCGGTCTTTATCGACAGAGTGAGAGTTCGGTTCAGATTTCCGCGACGGGTAGAGATCGCGAGAGAGGCTCGCGGCGCCGTGTTTCTCGTTTGGAACCGGCTCATTCTTCCCAATGGCCAATCGATCGTGCTGGAGCGTCAGCCAGGCGCCGACGCCGGTGGCTACTCCGGCCTCGAAGATGAACTCGATCATCATTGGCTGCGCCTCGCCGGCGCCGCCGCGCTCTCCACCATTCTCGGCGTCGGAACCCAGCTCGGAACGACAGGCAATGAAAACGCGCTCATCCAGGCCCTGCGCCGCGGCGGCGCCCAGAGCCTCAATCAAACCGGCCAACAAATCGTCGGACGCAATCTCAATATTCAGCCGACGCTGACCATCAGGCCGGGTTTTCCCGTGCGCGTCATCATCACGCGCGATCTTGTGCTCGCGCCATACCACGAGCATACGGCAATCGCCGAGAAGCGAGACGACCCATGAGCAAACTGAAACTCGCCGGGATCAATGACGACAAACCGGTGAAGCTCACCGTCACGCTGTCAGCCGCGCTTCATCGAAATCTGGTCGCCTACGCGGAGATTCTCTCCAAGGAAACGGGCAAGTCCGTCGACCCGGCAAAGCTTATTGCGCCAATGGTTGAAAAATTTATCGCGAGCGATCGAGGCTTTGCGCAATCCCGCAATTCCACGAAGAAGCCCGCCGCGCCGACGCCGCCAAAATCGCCCTTCAGCCTTTCTTCGCCATCCTCCGCGCAAGGCTGAGAAAGCGACGCAACGCCGGATTGTCGTTGCCCGGCAGCCAGACGGCGCAAAAGCCGAGTTGGCTGTCGTCGCGCGGGAGCTGTCGAAAAGCGACGCCGGGATAGCAAATCGAAACATTTGAATCGTTCACAAGACCGAGGCCAAATCCCATCCCAACGAATTTCATCGCGGCATCTTGTGAAATGTCATGGGTTTCGAGCGACATCCGGCCGCCGAACCCCCCAATGCGATCGGCTGCAATTCTGTCCAGCCCCGCGTCAATCGCCTCGCGGCCCAGAATAAAATGCTCGTCCTTCAGCAAGTCCCAATCGACGATGTCGCAACCCGTGAGCGGATGTTGGTCAGGCAAGGCGACGCACACGCCGGCATTCCAATATCTTTCGATATCGCAGCCAGGCGTTGGCGTTCCATCGACCAGAAAAGCGACGTCGAGACGACGCTCCATAATTCGCGCGATCTGATCCGGAGCCGGACCTTCGTAGAATTCCATGGCGACGGCGGGATGCGCCGCCCGATAATCGTACAGCAGCTTGCTCAGGCGACCGTTGATAGTGGAAGGGAGAACTCCGACGCGGATCATGCCCTCCGCGCCGCGTCCTGCCGCCAAAGCGTTCGCCACCGCACGATCGATTTCGGCGAACGCGGCCCGCGTCCGATCGAAGAATCGCTTGCCGGCGACCGTCAGTCGGACGCCATTCAACTGTCGTTCGAAGAGGGAAACTCCGAGTTCATCTTCGAGCGCCTGAACGCGACGACTGACAGCGGATTGGCGCACCCCAAGCGCCCGGGCGGCGTGACTGACGCTTGCATGGTCGGCGACGAGAAGCGCCTGCGAAATCGAGACGAAATCAATCGCCTTGTTCTCTCGTGTCGATCGACCCGATGTTTCACTCGGTTGGCGGATGCGCCGCGGGGGATTCGAATGTCGAGCCATAGCGTTGCGTCAATATTTATACGAGAGGCTTGCGGCGACGGTCCTTGGTTCGCCGTGATAGACGGCGCCGTTTGACGTCCAGTTGGATTGGTTGGTGAGATTTGCGGCGTTGAGTTCGAATCTGAGATTGTCGTTGAAGCTGTAGGCGAGCGACGCGCCGAGCATCTGCTGGGGCGCCAGCGTAAAGCCATAGGTATTGGGCAGCGTCGCCTCGAGGCGGCTGGCGTAATAATAGCTGACGCCGAGCTCCAGGCCTTTGAAGGCGCCCGAATCGAAGGCGTAACTGGCGTTGAAACTATAGACGCGCCTTTCTCCCTGGCGGCAGGAAAGTCGTCGTACAAGGCAACCCCCAGGCGATCGAATGCATAATCGTCAATCTGGTCGACAATGCGCTGCGAGCCGAGCCGGAAAATGGCGTCGTGGAAGTGAGCGTCGAAGGAGCGACGGCGTCGGTGATTGATCACGGCGCGGGCGTAGCCGCAGAAGATCGCGAACGCATTTTCGAGCCGTTTTGGCGAAAGTCCGACTCTACGCCCGGTGCGGGACTTGGTCTCGCGATCGCGAAGGAGATCATGGACGCCCACGGCGGCCGCATCTAAGTGGAAGAAACGCCCGGGGGCGGCGCGACGTTCAAGCTGTCGTTCAAGAAAGCGGGAAGAGTCGAGGTGCCGGCAACCCTTTAGGGACTAACCGGCAACGCCGTTGTGAGAGCAAGCCTCGGAAGCTCAGAGCCCCTGTTGAGAGGAAGTTCAACGGAAAACAAAGCCACACTTCGTCGGGGGAATGGCGGTAGCGCTCCCCAGTTTTCTTCTATCTCCCCGTTACCATCTCTCTGAGTCTTACAGACAAATTGGAACCGCCGGCATCCGATTTGCGCGAGAGGATATCCTTTTCTTCGACACGCAGCGCGATCGACTTTCAACAACGGGGTTGCGCAACCATGATCAGATTATGGACAACGCCGGAAGGATCTCGCGGCCGAAGAGAGCCCGTGGCGCTGTTGCCGCCCTTAGGAGCAGCGCGAGCAAGCGATCATGTCCTGCGGGGGACAAGGATTCGCGGCTAAATTTTCCTCATCCGCATCTTCAGCAAATTTGCGCGAATCAATCAGAAAGACAGGCCTTGCAAGTCGAACCGGATAGCGCGATTCTTCGCCTTGCGCGCGTCCTTGCTCGCCAAGCCGCGCGCGACGATCATGCGCGCGAATGCGCTGACAAGGCCCAAGAAAATGAAACGTGCCGCGATCTACGCCCGCTTCTCGACCGATCTTCAGGATGAACGATCGATCGAAGATCAGGTCTGTCTTTGCCGAAAGTACGCCGAGCGCGAGACCCTCGATGTTGTCGCGGTCTTCGATGATCGCGCACGCTCTGGCGGATCAATCCTCGGCCGCGATGGTTTGCTCGCGCTCATGGACAAAGCGCGCGAACGCTCGTTCGAAGTGATTGTCGTCGAAGCGCTTGACCGTCTCTCTCGCGACATGGAAGACCTCGCCGGCATCCACAAGCGTCTGTCGTTCTTGGGTATCGAAATTCGCGCGGTTCATGAGGGCGTCGTCAACACCGTTTTGGTTGGCCTTCGCGGCTTGGTTGGACAGCTCTACCGCGAGGACAATGCGCACAAGGTGCGAAGAGGGCAGGCGGGACGCGTCGGCAAAGGCCTCAATGCCGGTGGTCTCACCTATGGTTATGAGCCCGTGGCCGGCGATCCAGGGAAGCGCTCAATCGTCGAGGCCGAAGCCGAAGTCGTGCGTCGAATTTTTCGCGACTATGTCGATGGACGCACGCCGCGCGACATAGCTCACGATCTAAATGCGGAACGCATTACGCCACCTCGTGGTAGGGCGTGGAACGCTTCTACGATCAACGGTAACATGCAGCGCGGAAATGGGATTCTGAACAACGAACTTTACGCGGGCCAGCTCGTTTGGAACAAGGTCCGCATGGTGAAGGATCCGGACACCGGAAAGCGAATCTCTCGCCCAAACGCCGAGACTGACTGGCAAGCGACCGATGTTCCTGACCTAGCAATTGTCAGCCGAGAGCTCTTTGAAGGCGTCCAGAAGCGAAAGAAAGCGCGCAGCGTCACGCATCCAAATCAGCAACGTCGGCCACGTCATATCCTGTCAGGGTTGTTGAAATGCGGGGCATGCGGCGCCGGAATGGCGAGCAACGGTAAGGACCCATCTGGACGCATTCGCATCCGGTGCTCGGCCGCGACTGAGAGTGGAATCTGCCCTGAGCCGAAGACCTTCTATCTCGACACCGTTGAGGCAGCTGTACTTGGTGGACTGACCGCCGAACTCCGCCACCCCGAAGTCATCGCCGAATACGTTCGAACTTATCACGCCGAACGCAAACGGCTTGCCGCCGAAGCGGATCGCAAGCGTCTGCGGCTCGAGCGACGGCTCGGCGAACTTAACCGTGCGATTGACCGTCTGGTCGACGCCATCGCGAAGGGTCAGGGAGACCCGGCCGTTCTTGGTCCCAAGTCGACGCGTTTGGACGGCGAACGCAAAAAGGTCACCGCCGAACTCGCGGAATCAGCGCCGACCACCGAGGTCGTCGCCCTGCATCCAGCCATGCTCGCCCGCTACGAGGAGCAGCTGACACGTCTTCAAGCCGCCTTGGCAGGCGGAATCAGAGACGGCGATACGGAGTGTGCGGAGGCCATCCGGGACTTGGTCGAGACAGTGACCGTGTTCCGGGATGGCGCCCGCGCCGGCGGCGTTCAGGTTGAGATATCTGGCCGCTTGACAGCGCTGCTCGGCGAGCAAGCCTACCCCAACCGGGTCCGTGGAGTGTAGGGTAAGATGGTAGCGGAGGAGGGACTCGAACCCCCGACACAAGGATTATGATTCCTCTGCTCTAGCCGACTGAGCTACTCCGCCCCGAGCCGCCTGAGCGGTCTGGAAGATTGTGCGATATAGGTTGCCGTCCCTGCGCAAGTCAAGGCGGCGCGGCCAAGCGACGCCAGCGGCCGCCAAGCCGAGCCTGCGCCGCGCCGGCGCAACCGGAATCGGCGTCGGCGGCCTCTCCAACCCGGCAATCGAACGAGCGCTGAAGCCTTTCCTTTGCGCGTCCGCCATGCGAGAAGCCGGCTGAGCCCCACCGATCGGCGGCCAACGCCGCGGGCTGAGGGTTCGCTTGCTCGAAGCTTTCCGGTCAGCGCCAATGTCGGTCAGACATCCGATCATCTCCATCACCGGCTCGTCGGGCGCCGGCACGAGTTCGGTCAAGGCGACGTTCGAGCAGATTTTTCGCCGCGAGCGCATCGAAGTCGCTTATGTCGAAGGCGACAGCTTTCATCGCTACGACCGTGCGGAGATGAAGGCGAAACTGGCCGAGGCGCATGAGGCCGGCAAGCCCAATTTCAGCCATTTTGGGCCCGAAGCCAATCTACTGCCCGTGCTCGAGACCCTGTTTCGCGAATATGGCGAGACCGGCTCCGGCCGCTATCGCCATTATGCCCATGACGAGAATGAGGCGGCGGTCCTCGGCGTCGCCCCGGGAACCTTCACGGTATGGCACGAGTTGCCAGCCAATACCGACGTGCTCTTTTACGAAGGACTGCACGGGGCCGTCGTCACCGACGAGGTCAACGTCGCGCGCTACGCCGATCTCAAGATCGGCGTCGTCCCGGTCATCAATCTCGAATGGACGCAGAAGCTGCATCGCGACCGACATTCGCGCGGCTATACGACCGAGGCCGTCACCGAAACGATTCTTCGGCGCATGCACGACTATGTCTATTATATCTGTCCCCAATTCTCAGAGACCGACATAAATTTCCAGCGCGCGGCGACGGTCGACACGTCGAATCCCTTTGTCGCCCGCTCGATTCCGACGCCGGACGAATCGATCGTGGTCATTCGCTTTCGTGATCCGCGGGGGGTGGACTTCCCCTATCTTGTGGCGATGATCGCGGGAAGCTGGATGTCGCGCGCCAATTCGATCGTCATCCCTGGCAACAAGCTCGATCTCGCGATGCAACTGATCCTCACGCCGAGGATTCTCGAACTGGTCAGACGCAGGAAAGGCGTGACGTGAACGACACTCTATTGACCGCCGCCCCGGACGCTTCGGCGGCGGGCGCGACTTATGATCCGCGGCGCGGCGCCAACGCCATTCGCGCCTTGGCGATGGACGCGGTCGAAAAGGCCAAATCCGGCCACCCCGGCATGCCGATGGGCATGGCTGATGTCGCCACCGTGCTGTTCCAGCGTTTCATGAAATTCGACGCCAGTTCGCCGGACTGGCCGGACCGCGACCGTTTCGTGCTCTCGGCCGGCCATGGGTCGATGCTGCTCTATGCGCTGCTCTATCTCCTCGGCTATCCGGGAATGGGCCGAAAAGAGCTCGAAAATTTTCGCCAGCTCGGTTCGCCGACGGCAGGGCATCCCGAATATGGCCACGCCGCCGGCGTCGAAACGACGACTGGTCCGCTTGGCCAGGGACTTGCGACCGCCGTCGGAATGGCGATCGCCGAGCGTCTGGCGGCGACGCGCTTCGGCGACGATCTGGTCGACCATTTCACTTATGTCCTCGCCGGCGATGGCTGCCTGATGGAGGGCGTTAGCCATGAGGCGATCGACCTCGCGGGACATTTGAAGCTCTCAAGACTCATCCTGTTCTGGGATGATAATTCAATTTCGATCGACGGGCCGACGAGCCTTGCGACCTCGACGAATCAGATCGCGCGCTTCGCCGCCGCCGGCTGGCATGTCGCCCATATCGACGGCCATGATCCCGAGGCGGTCGCGCAGGCGATCGCCGCCGCGCAGGCCGATCCGCGGCCCTCGCTGATCGGCTGCCGCACCCTCATCGGCTATGGCGCGCCGACCAAGCAGGGCAAGGAAAGCTGCCACGGCTCGCCGCTCGGCGCCGCCGAGGTCGACGCGGCGCGCGAGGCGTTGTCCTGGCCGCATGCGCCTTTCGAATTGCCGGGCGACGTTCTAGACGCCTGGCGCGCGGCGGGACGGCGCGGCGCAAAGGCGCGCGAAGCCTGGGAGGCGCGACGCGCCGCGTCGCCGAAGGGCGCCGCCTTCGACGCCTTTATGAAAGGCGATGTCGAGGCGGAGGTGGCGAAACCGCTCGCCGCGTTCCGCGCGGCGCTCGCCGCCGAGAAGCCGAAGGTCGCCACGCGCAAATCGTCCGAAATGACGCTCGGCGTCATCAATGCCGCGACTGAGGCCACCATCGGCGGCTCGGCCGATCTGACGCATTCGAACTTCACCATCACCAAGGGCATGGGCGAGGTCGCGCCGGACGATTTTAGCGGTCGCTACATCCATTACGGCGTGCGCGAATTCGGCATGGCGGCGGCGATGAACGGGATCGCGCTCCATGGCGGTTTCGTTCCCTATGGCGGAACTTTCCTGGTTTTTTCCGACTACGCGCGCGCCGCCATCCGCCTCTCGGCGCTCATGGGCCAGCGAGTCATCTATGTGCTCACTCATGATTCGATCGGGCTTGGCGAAGACGGGCCGACGCATCAGCCGATCGAACATCTGGCGGCGCTGCGCGCCATGCCGAATCTCAACGTCTTCCGCCCGGCTGACGCGATCGAGACGGCGGAATGCTGGGAGCTGGCGCTCGCCAGCCGCCATACGCCCTCCATCTTGAGCCTGTCGCGGCAGAATTTGCCGACTCTCGATCGGCACGTCAGCGAAAACCTCTCCGCCAAAGGCGCCTATGTGTTGCGTGAAGCGGCGGGCAAGCGCGACGTCACGCTGCTCGCCACGGGATCGGAAGTTGAAATCGCCCTGGCTGCGGGCGACATTCTAAGCGCGCAAGGAATAAAGGCCGCGGTGGTGTCCATGCCCTGCTGGGAGCTGTTCGAATCTCAGTCCGACGCCTATCGCGCCGAGGTTCTGGGCAGCGCGCCGCGAGTCGCCGTCGAGGCCGCGGCCCGGCTGGGCTGGGACCGCTGGATCGGCGAACGCGGCGCCTTCATCGGTATGAATGGCTTCGGCGCGAGCGGGCCCGCCACGGAGCTTTACAAGCATTTCGGGATAACGCCCGAGGCTGTGGCGGCGGCCGCCAGAGCAAATCTGGAAACCGCATCCAAATAGCGAAAGGCGACAGCGCACGCCGGCGACGAGCCTCGCCGAAAACTGGCGAGGCTCCCTCCCGTCAAAGGAGGATTGGCCGTGGACCGTCAGTAGGACGCAAGGATCGGCGGGGCGCCCCAGTTGAAGTGATAATTCACCCCCGCGCGCACGATATTGCCGTTGAACCGATCGGCCGACTGCGTCGCGCCGTAGAGGCCGATTCCCGGCGGAACCCGGATCAAGGCGAACGCATTCGTCACGCGGCCGAGATCGTAATAGAGATACTCGACTTTCGCGCTCCAGTTCGGCCAGAACATCCATTCGAAGCCGCCGCCTGCGGTCCAGCCGACGCGCGTGTCGCTATAGCTGCTCGCGCCGACGCCGAAGGGGGCGGTCGTTGAAAACTGAAAGAGGCCGAGGTCGTTCCGAATCCCGCCATAGGCGAGACCGCCAGTGCCATAGACCAATAGCGTCGGCGTGAAGAGGAAGCCCAGCCTGCCGCGAACGGTTCCGAGATAGTCAAGATTCCGGCGTGCATCATAGGCAGTGAAGAAAACCGTGGCCGCGAAGGGCACGCCTGTCAAAGCCGTCCTGGAGCCGCCGCCGGCAGCGACGCCTTGAATGTCAGCCTCGACGCCGACGAGGAAATTGCGCGCGAATTGCCAATTGTAGCCCGCCTGCCCGCCGCCGATGAATCCATTGTTTTGGGCGGGCAGAACGGCGTTCGCGCTCAACGCCCAGGTGAAGATGCCGGCGCCGGGCAGCAGCGGCGCCGACGTAACCAATTGATTGTTATTGTTGGAGAAAGCATAGCCGGCATTGAGGCCGACATAGAAGCCGGTCCAGATGACAGGCGGCGGAACATAGACCGGCGGCGGCGCCTTCCTGGACGGGAGGTCAGCGGCCAGCGCCGTTCCGGCCGAAACGGCGAGCGCGGCCGTCGCCAAAATAGACTTTTTCATGTCGTGGCCTCTCAATGCAGCAACCATTTCCTTGAGATGTCGCTGCGGATTTATGAAATCAGCTCCCCATCAAACGGATCACAAACAGCAGCGAAAAAAGACTTTTTGAGCGCCCCGCTCATTTAGAAACCATCGACGATCATAAAGTTGCGCGGATTTTGACTGGACGTGATAAATCCGCAACAGGCGCCGGCTCATGCAGAGGCCGGCAATCGGGTAAGACGATCGCCCCTCCGACCCGTCAGGCACGGCGCGGGCGCGGGGCCGGCCAAAGCAGGAATAGAGGACGCGACGATGGCACTGATCACCCTGCGGCAACTGCTCGATCACGCCGCCGAGCACGACTACGGCGTTCCGGCGTTCAACATCAACAATATGGAGCAGGGGCTCGCGGTGATGGAGGCGGCCGCCTCCGTCGACGCGCCGGTCATTATCCAGGCCTCGCGCGGCGCCCGCGCCTACGCCAACGACGTCATGCTCGCCAAGATGATCGAGGCGCTCGCCGCGATCTGGCCGGACATTCCGCTCGTCATGCATCTCGACCATGGTAACGCCGAAGCGACCTGCGCCAGCGCGATCCGTTTCGGCTTCACCTCGGTGATGATGGACGGTTCGCTGAAGGCCGATGGCAAGACCCCCGCCGACTATGATTACAATGTGCGGGTCACCCGCAATGTCGTCGACATGGCGCATTGGGTCGGCGCTTCGGTCGAGGGCGAACTCGGCGTGCTCGGCTCGCTCGAGAGCGGCATGGGCGAGAAGGAAGACGGCCATGGCGCCGAAGGCAAGCTGTCGCATGACCAGCTTTTGACCGATCCGGCGCAGGCCGAGGATTTCGTCGCCCGCACCAAGGTCGACGCGCTGGCGATCGCGATGGGCACGTCGCACGGCGCCTATAAATTTTCGCGCAAGCCGGACGGCGCGATTCTGGCGATGAAGGTCGTCGAGGAAATTCACCGCCGCCTGCCCGGCACGCATCTGGTGATGCATGGCTCGTCGTCGGTGCCGCAGGATTTGCAGGACGCCTTCAACGCCGCCGGCGGCGAGATGCCGCAAACCTGGGGCGTGCCGGTCGCCGAGATTCAGCACGGCATCAAATATGGCGTGCGCAAGATCAACATCGACACCGATAATCGCATCGCCATGACCGCGGCGATCCGCGGCGTGCTCGGCAAGAACAAGGGCGAATTCGATCCGCGCAAATATTTAAAGCCCGCCATGGAGGCGATGCGCGCCGTCTGTAAGCAGCGCTATGAGGAATTCGGCACGGCGGGCCAAGCCTCGAAAATCAAGCCGATCCCGCTGTCGGAAATGGCGAAGCGCTACGCCAGCGGCGCGCTCGATCCGCAATTCGCCAGCAAAAAGGCGGCGGAGTAACGTCATGTCTCACGGCGTCGTCATCGCCCCCTCGATTCTCTCGGCCGATTTCGCGCGGCTCGGCGAGGAGACGCGGGCGATGGCCGAGGCCGGGGCGGATTGGATCCATCTCGACGTGATGGACGGGCATTTCGTGCCCAACATCACCTTCGGGCCCGGCGTCATCGCCGCGCTGCGGCCGGTGACGACGCTCACCCTCGACGTGCATCTGATGATTTCGCCGGTCGACCCCTATATCGCCGCTTTCGCAGAAAGCGGCGCCGACGTCATCACCATTCATGCCGAGAACGGGCCGCATCTGCATCGTTCGCTGCAGGCGATTCGCGCGCTCGGCAAGAAGGCGGGCGTGTCGCTCAATCCGGCGACGCATGAAAACGCGCTGCAATATGTGCTCGACGACATCGATCTGATCCTGGTGATGACCGTCAATCCCGGGTTCGGCGGGCAGAGCTTCATCCCCTCGCAGCTCGACAAGATTCGCGCCATCCGCGAGATGATCGGACGGCGGGCCATCCGACTCGAGGTCGACGGCGGGGTGACGCCGCTGACGGCGCCGCAGATTGTCGAAGCGGGCGCCGACGTTCTCGTCGCGGGTTCGGCCGCCTTTCGCGGGGGGCAGGTCTGCTACGCCGACAATATCGCGGCCCTGCGGCGCGCCGCGGCCAGCGCCGGCGCCATCGCCGTGTGAGCGGTATTTCGCCACGCCGCCCGACCGGTTGATTGTCGGAGCAGGGCGCGCTATCGCCTCACCTGCGCATTGGGGCGTCGCCAAGCGGTAAGGCAGCGGATTTTGATTCCGCCATACGGAGGTTCGAATCCTCCCGCCCCAGCCAATCATTTCAGAGAGTTAGAGCTAACTCACTTTGCTGTCCTTCAGCAGGCCGACGAGCGGGTTTGGCGTCGGCGGCGCGATCCGCCGCAGGGTATTCGTGTCGTGATGGTTGAACGGCGGCGTGCTGCCGCGCAGGGCGAGATCAGTTCGCGTCAGATAGGTCCAGCTGCCATCGTCGTTGAAGGCGATGTCGATCCGGTAATAGTCGGTGCGAAACGCCTCTTCCAGGAAGGTCGTCGAGCAAATGCCGAAGCGGGTGTCGCCACGCCGCGCCTCGACTGAAATGCGCGCGTCATCGGGCTTCGCCGTCCCGCCCGCCAGCACGACTTGTCCGCGCGGGATCGCTATGGTCTGCATGATCAGGCCCGTGGCGGGCTCCCAGAGCCAATAACCGACCTGATCGTGAAAGGTGATCGCCTCCTCCGGCGTGTTGATATGGATGTGATAGCGCAGACCATAGAGGAGTTGCGGCCCGTTCGTCTGCGGGTCGATCGGATCCATGCGGATATGCTCCCGATAGGCGCGTGTTTCCGGCCCTTCGGCCTTGGGATTAACGTCCACGCCTTGATCGGACTGCCACACGCCAGCCAAGCGGCGCAACGGCCCCAGATTGGCGAGCGTATCGGGAGAGAACTCAGGTTCAGTAAAAATATCTTCCGGAATGCTGCGCACGTTTTGCGTCCCTTCCCAGTCATCTGATCGCGCTGGTGATTGAGAAACGTGCGCGGGCTGATTTCAAGCCGCAAATTTACCCAATCTGCTGCCGACATTCGTCACAGGCTTGCGGGTGAGACACAGGCGAAACCGGCAAATTAGCCGATTTCGGGGAGTTACCGCGCGCCATATTCGCTGAGCGGCCAGCGATCATCTACTTAAATAGACCACGGCACGCGCTTCGGACGTGAACCGCGCCGAACGCACACGTGCGCGGGCGCACTGCGCCCTCGAACGAGACGCGCAATGATCCGAACCTTGCAAAAGCCCTTAGCTTTTCGAAGCGATCGGGACCGGCCGCTGAGGCCGGCCCTTTTTTGCGCCACCCATTCGGCCTCTTGAGTGCAGCGCCGGGTAAGCTACCGCGATCACTCGAATGATGGCTGATCTAAAGCCGATGCGTTGCGTTGCGGGCTCGTTTGCTCTCAAATCGCAATCCGTTACACATCACGTCGGATCGCCCGCATGTTGACGGTTTTCTGCTCTCCCGCGAGATATGTTCAAGGTCGCGACGCGACGCGGTCGCTCGCCTCGGAACTCTCGCGGCTTGGCATCGCGGGAAGGGCCCTGATCATCGCCAGCGCCAGCGCCCGCAAGGCGTTGGAGCCGGTTTGGCGCGAGACGTTTCAAGCCGCCGGACTCGATTATGCGGTGATGGATTTCGGCGGCGAGTGTTCCTTTGCGGAAATATCCCGCGGCAAGGAAGAAGCGCGCCGCGTCTCGGCTTCGACGATCGTCGGCGCCGGCGGCGGCAAGACGTTGGACGCCGCTCGCGCCGTCGCCGCCGAACTCGAACTGCCGGTCGCCTGCTGTCCAACGGCGGCGTCCAGCGACGCGCCCTGCAGCGCGCTTTCAATCATCTATACCGAGGGCGGGGTGTTCGAGAAATGCCTCTATTACAGGCGTAACCCCGATCTCGTTATCGTCGATAGCACGATTATTGTGCGCGCCCCCGTGCGCTTGCTGATCGCCGGCATGGGCGATGCGCTCGCCACCTATTTCGAAGCGGACGCCACAATCCGCGCGCATCGCAAGAACGTCGTCGGCGGCTTGGGCACGATTGCAGCCGCGGCAATTTCCGAGCTTTGCTACAAGACTTTGCTTAGGGACGGATTGGCGGCCGTCGCGGCGGCGCGCGCGGGAGCGATCACGCCGGCGCTTGAACGCATCATCGAAGCGAACACGCTGCTCTCAGGGCTTGGGTTCGAGTCGGGCGGACTCGCCGTGGCGCATTCGGTTCACAATGGGCTGACCGCGGCGCTGGAAACGCATGATCGGTTGCACGGCGAAAAGGTCGCCTTCGGCACGCTTGTGCAGCTCGTGCTCGAAGGGCGTCCGAGTTCGACGATCGATGAAGCCATGGGATTTTGCCTCTCGGTCGGCTTGCCGCTGACCCTCGCTGAGCTCGGGCTTCAACAGCTGACGCGAGATAAGGCGTTGGCGATCGCCCAGCGCGCCGTCGCCGCCGGCGAGAGCGCGCATAACGAGCCTTTCGAGGTGACGGCGGAGAATCTCATGGACGCGATTTACGCCGCGGACGCTCTGGGCGCTGCATTCAGGCTGCGCGCTTCATAGCGCAGAATCGTAGACGCTCGGGATGTGCGTTTCATTCCGACAAAGCGGAAAGAACGGCGTCGGACGCGCGAAGGGCGAGCGCGGCGATGGTGAGCGTCGGATTTGCGGTTCCGCCGGTCGGGAAGACTGCCGCGCCGACGAGAAATAGATTCCGGTGCGCGTGGGCGCGCAAATCCTTGTCGACAACGGACGTCGCCGGGTCATCGCCCATGCGCGCGGCGCCCATGATATGGCCGGCGCCCTGGGCGCCCTCCTTGTGCCAAAAGGCTTCGACGCCAACTCTTGCAAACATGTCTTCATGCCTGGTTTTGGCGTTGGCAAACGCACGCTCGGTGTAGCTGTCGAGTTGATAGTAGATCGCGGGGCGCGGCAGACCGGTCTTTTCGACTTGCGTTGCGTCAAGCGTCACCCTGTTGCTCGCCAGAGGCAGTTGCTCGGTCAATGCGGCGACGCGGATATGCCGTGACGTTTGGTCTCTGAGCGCCTTATCGAGCGCTTTTCCGCGCAAGCCGCCGAGCGCCAATTCGCGCGCGGTCGATTCGGGCGCGCTCTTCGGCCAGCTCCAGCCTTCATTGCCGATTTCGAATCGCAACGCCGAATTGACGCCGCGATCGTTCAAGTCACGGAAGTTTTCAATTCCCGATGTCGCTCCGGGTCCGCGGTAAGGCCAGACCGGTTGACGCGCGAGCGCCCAGCTGAGCTGGATCGGATGATCCATCAGGTTTCGCCCGACTTGGTCGGAGCGATTGGCGACGCCGGCAGGGAAAGCCTCCGAGGCCGACGCCAGAAGCAGTCGCGGCGTTTCGATTCCATTGGCGGCGATGACGACTACGCGCGCGACGACGCGCCCAGTCGAACCATCCGAACGAATGAATCTGACCGCTTCGACGCGCCCGTCTTGGCGACATTGAACAAAATTGGCGCAAGTTCCGGTCAGCAGTCGCGCGTCGAGAGATTGCGCGCGCGCGACATGAATTGTCGCGTCATATTTGGCCTGGATCGGACAGATCGGTATGCAGCTGGCGCTGCCGTGACATGAGGGCCGGTCGCCTGACGGTTTCGAGAGTCGGGCCTGTGGCGTCGGACGGACCCTATAGTCAGACGCATGCAACGCATTGCGCCATGCGAGATCGAGAAAGCTTTGCGCGATCGGCGGAAAAGGATAGGGCGCGGAGCGGGGCGAGCCGAGATCGTCGTCATTGTCTCCGGCGACTTCGAGCTCCCGTTCGGCCTGGCAATACCAGGGCTCGAGATCGGTATAGGAAATCGGCCAATCAACGCCGAGTCCAAAGCGTGATTTCATCTGGAAATCGCCGGGAACGAGACGAATGGCGGAGCCGAGCCAATGCCATGTCGTGCCGCCGACCTGACGCAAATAGGTCGAACCGAAGGGATGCGGCCCTTTCTGCGCGTAGAAGGCGAAAGGCTTGTCCGTTTCGGGATGCGGCGTGAACGCGGCTTGCGCATAGGCCGACTCTGGAGTCTTGGGAAAGGCGCTTTGAAAGCGTCTCACCGCGGCGGCGCGATCCACTTCGGGGCCGGCTTCCATGATGACGACCTTCGCCCCCTTGCGCGCCGCGCGGCAGGCGGTGAGCGCGCCGGCGACGCCCGAACCTATGATCAATACGTCGGCGAAAATATCCATCGGGAGAAAATTACTTCTCGGTCGGCGCAAGCGCCCATTTTGCGGCTTCGCCGGGAACGCCCGCGGGCCGCGCAAATCCCATCGCGTCCCACATCAGCGCGCCGGTGTAATCGACGCAAATCATCCGTCCGGAGACGACGGTCTGGCCGGAATACCAGTCCGCGACGATTCTGCGCGCAAGGCGTACGGAGTTTCTTGCGCTGCGATCCAGTCGGAGACTTTGCATGTAAATCCGAGCAGACTCGATCGAGAGATGCGCGCGTCCGATCAGCTCGGCGCTGAGGCTAAGAAAGTCGGCGAGTCCCGTCTTTGCAACAGCCGCGCGAGGCATCAGGGCGGACGCCAGCGCGCCGCCGATCAGAAGCGTCCGACGCGAGACCTCATGATTCATAGCGCGTATTTCATTCCTGCCGACTGACGCCGTTCGACCGTTGCGATGAGTTTCAACCCTTCAGCGCTTCCATGCAACTTTCTCGTCGAATGCGTTGATCGCCTCCCGCGACAGGGAGGACTCGAGCAGCTCAGCGAGAACGGCCGGCGGCGCCGTAACGTCCCGACTATATCGAAGCCCGAGTTCGACGGCATGTCGATCGGGAAAACTCGCGAGAAGCAGCGTACGTTCGGCGCTCTTGACGATCGCGGCGATGCTTTCGAGCTTTTTTTCCCAATCCGATTCGAGCCGCATGAGTCTGCCGAGATATACGGCGACGCCGTCAGCGCCGGCCTCCATCGCGACATAGGCCTGCGCCGCGGTGAACACCGCCGTTACCAGAGACGCGCAGCCCATGTCCGTCAGCGCCGGGCAACAGGCGAGGCTTGCGGGCGTCGGCGTCAGCTTGATCCACAGATTCTTGTCGCGCGCTGATTTCAGATCGTCGACATACAAGGCCGCCTGCCGCAACGCATTGTCGGCGTCTCCGACCGTTTGAATCATCAGATGGCGGATGGAGCCGATGTCCGCTGACATCTTGCAGAGCTTGCGCGCCGCGCCGACATACTTGTCCAGCGACAGGACGTCGACTCCGGCGGCGCGCGCCATCAGGGTAGGATTTGTGGTGAATCCCCGCACGCCGGGAAACTGCAGCGCATGCAAAATCGCCTGTTGATCCGCACTATCGACAAGAAGCATCGCGCCTCAGCATCCTTCTGGTCGAAGCCGCATCAGCGGAATTTCGTTGCGCCCTCAGCACAATGCTCTAATCCGTCGCGCCTCAGAAAAACATGACGCCGATACCGACTGCGCGCGAGCCCGCTCGACTCACGCGTATTTTGCGGCGGCGACGCATGGCGGCCGTGCGCGACTTCTCACATACCTCCGACGACGGGCTCGCCGGCGTTAAGCCAGGCGAGGATGCCGCCGCTGAAATGCGTGTCGGCGTCGCGTCGACCGCTGAGCCGTGCCTGTTCCATCGCCGTCACCGATCGGCGTCCCGATCGACAATAGATGACGACCTTTTGGCCGTCTCCAGCAACGGGCAGCTTGCCCGGATCGAATTTCGAGAGCGGGTTGAACAGCGCGCCGGCGATATGGCCCGCAGCATATTCGTCGGCCTCCCGCACGTCGACGAGCAGGACTCGTCCTGACGCGAGGCCGGACTTCAACTCCTCCAGGCTGATGTCATTGAACTGATTGCCCGCGCTCATGACGCTCGATCCTTTCGATGGTCCCGCGAAATGTCCTTGGCGCACACGCCAAGGTCCCAACCTAACCCGTATTGCGGAGGCCGGCCGCAACGCCGTTGATCGACATCAGGATGCCTTCGCGAATGTCATCGCCGCGCTCTCCCGCGCGATGGCGCCGGATTAATTCGACCTGCAGATAGTTGAGCGGCGCGATATAGGGGAAGCGGTGCCTCAGCGAGCGCGCGAGGGTCGGATTGTCCGCGAGCCGCTCCTTGGAGCCGAGAATCTTTTCCAGCGCCTCATTGGCGCGCGCATGCTCCGCCTCGATCATGCCGAAGATCCGCGCCGCAAGCGCGCGGTCCTCGACGAGTCCGGCGTAATGATGCGCGATCGATAAGTCGGTCTTGGAAAGAATCATGTCAATGTTCGAGAGCAGCGCGCGAAAGAACGGCCATTCCTGACTCATGCGGCGCAGCAGCGCGAGGCGCGGCTTCTCGTCCTTCTCGATGAAATGCGCGATCGCCGAGCCAAAGCCGTGCCATCCCGGCAGCGCGACGCGCGCCTGCGCCCAGGAGAAGCTCCACGGGATTGCGCGCAGGTCTTCGATCCGGCGTGAGGGTTTGCGCGACGCCGGACGCGAGCCGATATTGAGCGAGGCGATTTCCGAGATCGGCGTCGACGAAAAGAAGAAGTCGACGAAGCCTTCGGTTCCATAGACAAGGCCGCGATATGCCGCCATGCCCGCCTGCGACAATTCTTCGGCCGCCTCCAAAAACTCCGGCGGCGGCGTTTTGTGCTCGGAGAGCAGCGTCGCTTCGAGAGTCGCGGCGACCAGCAATTCAAGGTTGACGTGGCCGATCTGCGGATTGGCGTATTTGGCCGCGATGACCTCGCCCTGCTCGGTCAGACGGATCTGTCCGTTCACCGTGCCGGGCGGCTGCGCCAGAATGGCGTCATAGCTCGGTCCGCCGCCGCGCCCCACGGTGCCGCCGCGGCCATGGAAGAGGCGCAGGGTCACGTTGTGCAGGGAAGCGAAGAATTCCGCCAGGACGGTCGAGGCCCGATAGAGTTCCCAGATGCTCGTTAAAATGCCGCCGTCCTTGTTGGAGTCGGAATAGCCGAGCATGACGTCCTGCTGCCCGCCGGAATTCACCACCAGTTTGAGGATGCCGGGAAGCGCATAGAATTCCCGCATGATCGGCGCGGCGTTGCGTAAATCGTCTATCGTCTCAAACAACGGCACGATGATGAGATCGGCGATGACGCGCTGAGCGTCGCGCGGATCGAGCGTGCCGCGCATCAATCCGCATTCTTTTTGCAGCAGCAGCACTTCGAGCAGGTCGCTGACCGTTTCGGTGTGGCTGATGATATAATGGCGTATCGCTTCATCGCCGTAGAGCTGTCGCATCTCGAGCGCGCGCTCCATGATCGTCAGCTCGCTCGTGGCGCGCTCGCTATAGGTCGCGCCCGGCAGGCGCACTGGCCGGGGATCGCTGAGGAGCTTCATCAGCAATTGTTGCTTTTCGGCCTCCGACAGCGCCGCGTAATCGTCAACGACGCGAGCGACGTTCAAGAGTTCGGCGATCGTCTCCTCATGCCGATCCGAGCTTTGTCGCAAGTCCAGCGTCGCGAGGTGGAAGCCGAACACTTCAACGGCGCGGATCAGCGGCTCGAGCCGCTGGGTGGCGATGACGTCGCTGTGATGCACCCGCAGCGATTCGTCGATGGTGACGAGATCGGCGAGCAGCGCCCAGGAATTGGCGTAAGGCTCGCCCGGCGCGACGGCATGGCGCGCCGCCTGGCCGCCGGTCAGCTTCTCCAGCGTGCCGGCGAGGCGGGAATAGACGCCGATGAGCGCGCGCCGATAGGGCTCGTCGTCTCGGTGGGGATTGTCGTCGCCCGAGCGCGCCGCAAGCTCTTCGAGCGCCTTGGTGCAGCCGGCGTAGCGCCGCGAAATCGAAAGCTCGGCGCCAAGCTCATGCACTTCAATGAGGTAAGAGCGAAGCGCCGTTTCGCACTGCATGCGCATGGCGGTCGACAGCGAGTCCGCCGTGACGTTCGGATTGCCGTCGCGATCGCCGCCGACCCAGGCGCCCATGCGCAGGAAGGGCGGCACGCGCAGCCCTTCGAGATGCTGTTCGATGTCGGCGTAAAGGCGTGGAATCTCGCGCAGGAAGGTGCTGCGATAATAACTCAGCGTATTCTCGATTTCGTCGCGCACCGTCAATCGCGAATGACGCAGCAGTTCCGTCTGCCAAAGCTGCGACACGCGCGCGCGCAGCTGCATCTCGTTTTGCGCGCGCTCTGCCTTGCCGCGCGCATGTTCGCGTGCGGCGAGCAGCTTGAAGATTGCGTGCTCGGCGTCGAGCAGGCTTTTGCGGCGCACTTCGGTCGGATGCGCGGTCAGCACCGGCGAAATCCAGCCGCGCGCCAGCGCCTGGGCGATCTTGCCTGCGCCGATCGAGGCCTTGCGCAGGTGCGCGAAGGTCGTGGCGAGGCTTGGCGTGCCGGCAAAGGCGCCGCTCGCCTGCGCGCGGGCGCGCTGCTGCAGTGGATGCAGGTCTTCGGCGATATTGGCGAGGTGCGAGAAATAGCTGAAGGCGCGGATCACGGTGCGCGCCTCTTCGGCGGTCAGCGCGCGCAGCAGCGCGTCGAGGTTTCTGTCGGCCTCGGCGTCGCCGTTCCGGCTCGCTGCAACCGAAAGTCGCCGGATCGTCTCGATGCGCTCGAAGGCGGCGCTCCCCTCATGTTCGCGAACGGCGTCGCCGAGAAGCCGTCCGAGAAGGCGAATGTCCTCAATGAGGGATTCGTCGCCCTTCGGGGCATCGGGCTCGGCGCCCGGCGCGGGCGATAGCGTGACGGGTTTTTCCTGCGCCTGCGCGTCAAGCTGCATAGAATCGCGGCCTTTGAATTTTTCCGCGCCTCAGGGCGCGTCAGGGCAGCTATAGCAGGCTTTGGGCGCCTTTTCGACGCATCTTACGCCCAGCGCGTCTCCCGCCCGCTGCGCGCGCTTTAAAAGCCGAAGAAATGCGGCTCGTCCCGGTAATATTTCCGAAAATCGGTAGGAGACAGCTGTTTCCGGCAGGAGCGCGACAGATACGGCATATACTGCTTGAGGCAATTCTCCATCTCGAAAATCAATATGCTGTTGCCGCCGCAGAACCGGTATGCGTCGTAGGCGCAGGCCTTCTGTTCCGCCGCCATGTCGTCGGACGTGTTGCCCGCCCAAGTGTTTACGGCAAGAGCCGGCCTCGCGCCGCTCGCGGCGCATAGAAGCGCAAGAAATAGGGCTTTCCGCACGAGACCCCCGACGAAATTGCGAACTGGACTTTGCCTGCTAAACCTGCTGCAGACCGGAACGTTTGACAAGGCCGCAACGATGCGCCTCCTTCGGAGAGGCGACGGGCAGAACGGGCACTTGTTCGGCGCCGCCGGTCCCCTTATAGACTCGGCGCCACGTTACGTCTCATTCCCAGTTCGCGTGCAAATGGTCAAGCGATGCTCGACACAACGGAAATAGCCATCTTCGCCGCAGTCGGCTTGGTCTTCGCTTTGGGCCTCGTCGCGCTCTGCCGATGGTCGGGCGCCCCCGCCCAGCGCATCGCCGCCTATGCGCTAATAGCGGTGTCCTTCCTTTATGTCGGCTTTGCCTTTCGGGCCGAGGAGGCCGCCCCGTGGGTCGGATTCGAGATGACCGGCGTCGCCGTCTTCGGCACGCTCGCCGGCATGTCGATCATCGGCGCGCCGTGGTGGGTCGTCGCCGGCCTCGCGCTGCATCCGTTTTATGCCATCTACTTCCACTATATCGGCGCCGGATCGCAATTCGCTCCCGCGCCCTTCGTGATCGCCAATGCAGCGTTCGACGTCGCGACGGCGCTGTTCGTCGCCTATGCCGCACTGCGCGGCGCGCGCAAAAAGCCGACGATGGCTGCCGAGGCGCCGGCGCCTCAGCGCAAGCTCGCCGCGCGCTCCCAGCATCGCGCGCAGAGCCGCGACGCCGGAGGCCCGGCGTGAACGCGCCTGTCGACTTCTCGCTGCGCTTCGACTGGCGCGTCGAAGAAATCGTCGTCCTCCACGATCAGCCGTTGCTCGACCTCGTGGCGCAGGCGAACGCCGTCCATCGCCGCTTTCACGACGTCAACGACGTGCAAAAGGCGGCGCTGCTGTCGATCAAGACCGGCGGCTGTCCGGAAGACTGCTCCTATTGCCCGCAATCGGCGCACCACCGCGAGGTGAAGCTCGACCGCGTCGATCTCTTGGAGACGGCGGAGGTGCTCGCCGCCGCGAAAACTGCGAGAGAGGCCGGCGCCGATCGCTTCTGCATGGGCGCAGCCTGGCGTTCGGCGCCCGATGGCGCACGTTTCGACGCCGTGCTTGACATGGTGCGCGGCGTGCGCGCGCTCGGCATGGAGGCCTGCGTCACGCTCGGCATGATCAACCCGTCGCAGGCGAAGCGTCTCGTCGACGCCGGGCTCACCGCCTATAACCACAATCTCGACACCGGCCCGGAATTCTACAGCGAGATCATCACCACCCGCACCTATCAGGACCGTCTCGACACGCTCAAGGCCGTGCGTGGCGCGGGACTGGAGATGTGCTGCGGCGGCATCATCGGCATGGGCGAAAGCGTGCGCGACCGCGCCGGCATGTTGCAGACGCTCGCGTCTTTCGATCCGCATCCCGAAAGCGTGCCGATCAATGCGCTGGTCGCCGTCGAGGGCACGCCGCTCGCCGGCCGCGCACAGATCGACCCGCTCGATCTCGTGCGGATGATCGCGACGACGCGCATTGTCATGCCAAAGTCGCGGGTGCGGCTCTCCGCCGGGCGCTCGTCACTGTCGCGCGAGGCGCAAATTCTCTGCCTCGTCGCCGGCGCCAATTCGATCTTCTACGGCGAGAAGCTGCTGACGACGGACAATGCCGGCATCAATGAAGACGATGCGCTCTTCGCCGCGATTGCGGCGCGCGATGCGAGCGCTTCCGCTGCATAGGCGCTCTCATACGAATTCCGCAGTTCGCTTGGACCTTGTCATTCCCGGCAGGCCGAAAGCCTGACCGGGAATCCAGAGCCAATCCAGGAGCGCTGGTCTTGCTCTGGATTCGCGATCGCGCTTCGCGCGTCGGGAATGATCTTCGAGCCGTTCAAACGGAAGTCGTGTCGACCGGGCCGAAGATCGCTTCGAAATTATTGCGCAGACTGGCGTCGACGGTCTGCATGTCCGCCGTCACGCCGAGGTCAGCGAGGCTGGTGACGCCGAGATGCGCCTCGCGCACGCCGCAGGGCGCGATGCCGGAAAAATGCGTCAGGTCCGGTGCGACATTGAGCGCGACGCCGTGAAAGCTCACCCATTGCCGCAGCCGAATCCCGATCGCTGCGATCTTGTCTTCGGCCGTCTCGCTGAGAGGCCCTTTTGGCTTATCGGGCCGCTCGACCCAGACGCCGACGCGCGCCGCGCGCCGTTCGCCGGTAACGCCGAAATCGGCAAGCGTCGCGATGATCCACGATTCGAGCGCACAAACGAGCGCGCGCACGTCGCGCCGGCGGCGCGTCAGATCGAGCATGACATAGGCGACGCGTTGCCCCGGTCCGTGATAGGTGAACTGGCCGCCACGCCCGGTGCGGTGAACGGGAAAGCGCGCATCGAGCAGATCATGCGCCTTCGCCGACGAGCCGGCGGTGTAGATCGGCGGATGTTCGAGCAGCCAGACGCATTCGCGCGCTTCGCCAGCGGCGATTGCCGCGGCGCGCGCCTCCATAAAGGCGACCGCCTCTTCATAAGCAACGAGACCGGCGCCGACGCGCCATTCGACCGGCGGCGCGTCTGCGCTCGCGCGCATCGCTGAGGCGTCGACGGCGGGCGCAGGCGGGCAGGCGGCTTGGGTCATCGCGTCATTTTACACCAATTCAAGGGCTAAGCGTTCCGCCGCTTGTCATCTGAGGGCCGATTTGTTAGACGCAGCGCGCCGGCGCTGCGCGATAAGCGGAGCGCCTTTGCGGCCGTGGCGGAATTGGTAGACGCGCTAGCTTGAGGTGCTAGTTGGGCAACCAGTGGAGGTTCGAGTCCTCTCGGCCGCACCATTCCCAAGAGCGAGTTCACAAAAACTCGGCGCGTTAGCCCAAGTCTGCCGACGTCTTTGGGCAAGCTACTGGCGAGCGCGGATTCAACTCCGCGAAGCGAACGCCCAACGACCGGAGGTCGACACAGGATGGGTCGCCCGCGCGACTAGGGCGTTTAAGCCTGCGGCTCGGCTCGGCGGCTCTTTGGGCGCGCAACTTGTGGGGCTGAGCCGCCCGAGGGGTGGCGCCGTCGCCTCTTGAGTATGCAAGCTTTGCAAAGGTGGACTATCGATTATCGCCTATCATCGGGCTGATAAGCTGGTTCCACTCTCCCTCCGACGAACATTGCTTTTGGCCGACCCTGCATTGGTCGATGTTCATCGTCTCTTCGTTCTGCTTACGAACACCCGAGAATGCGCCTGCCTCGCTGTTGCCGTCCACATCGTGCAGGGTTTCAACGAGCCGGAATTCCTTGTCGCTGGCGCGTATGGTTTTCAAGCCTTCAAGGTAGAAGCACTTACTGGATGCGGGATCGTAGCGCGCATGGAAAAAAGCAATATGAAGCCCGTCTTTGTCGCTATATTCGCGTTGCGGATGAGCTCGACCAAAAATATCGGCGACGCGCTTCTCGCATCGGTCGCGTAGCGCATCTGGCGACTTATTCGGCTTGGAAAGCGCCGTATGCGGCGAAATGAGAAACATCGATAAGAGGCTCGAAAAAACTGCCGATGTTCCCAGGCGCATCTGCGCTCCTGCTGCTGAAGAGTTAGCGACGGCATCTGTCTATAAACTGTTCTTTTAAAGATCAAGGAGACGCAGTTGCGCTCTGCGTGAGCCCGCGTCGCGTCCATGCCAGGTATTGCGTCAAAAGCGCCTAAGTGATTGCGGCGCCGCAGCGGGCAAACATCAGCCACAATCTCGATTGCAATATGCTTGCGCTGGCGCTTGGTCAGCACGAGCCGTTCGGCCGGTATTGCCGAGGCATGAAACGCGCCTGATTTGCGACACCTTCAGGCGGGGTTCGACGTCGGCTCTTTTCGTTCACCCGCGCCCGGAGAGGGAAGCATGGCTGTATCGTTAAGAGACCACGGGGCGTCGTCGAGGGACAATATCGAAACGCGCGCCCGCTATGCGTGGCACGACCTCGAGGCCGATTGGCGCGTGGCGTCGCCGCGGCCGGTCGGGCGGCGCAGCCAATCCTATGCGATAGAGTCCGATCGCAATTTCGAAAGGGTCGAGCGCTTCTTCTATTACGGCGCGGCGGCGCTCGTCATCGCCGGCACCGCGATCGTGCTCTTTTCGGCGTTTTCGGGCGACCTGCCTCAAAATGTTGATCCGGCCAATTCACTGACGCCTCAAAAGATAGCGTCGTCCGGCGCGGCGCGAGTCGCAACCTCGCAGGCGCCGGCGAATTTGCGTTCGCATGAACAGCCGGTCTCGATCGTCGCGGGGCCGGTGGCGCCGGCGCAAGAACCTGCCGTATCCGTACAGCAATCAGAATCGGCGACCATCGTGCAAGGGACGAATGCTGTCGCCGCGTCGAGCGCAAATGTCGGCGTCGAACCGGACTCTCTCAATGACGGCGCCGCAGGCGCCCGCGGATCGGCGGGCAGCGGCGCAACAGTTGGCGCGTTCGAGACCGCAAAGAGCGCGCCCGACCCTGAGACGTCCGCCCCGGAGGCGCCGACAAGAAAGTGCTACGTCAGGATATCCGGACGCGTTCTCGAAGGCGAGGCCTGTCAAATCACGCGGAACGGCGGCGCGGTGACCTTCCAATATTCCGGCCGGACGCTCACGCTTTCTCCGGTCAAAGGAAAAACCTGGTCCGCGACTCTCGCGGGCAAGAATCTCGGAAACCTATACAAGAGCGGCTCCTGCTGGGCTTCGAGGAGCGCCTATATCTGCGACCGCGGCGCGCTCTGATCGGATATCCTCAGATCATGCTGCGTTTAATTGGAATCGCCTAAACGCAGATGATGTGATCAATTCCATGAGCTGAAGCGCGCTTGGCGCGAAAAAAAAGCGTCCATTTTTGCGCGAGGCGCTCGAACGCCTCAGGGCTCGCCGGATTTCGGCGCCGACTCCTGCGCGCCATGCTCGTGCGTCTGCGGCGACAGCCTGGCCTTCGGTCCCAGCGTCTTGGCGATGATCGGCTCTGTCGTCGAGGTCCAATCTGGACCGGCGTCGACGATCGGGGTCGGCGTATCGCCCGGCTTGATGTGAACCAGCGAATAGCCGCGCTTTTTCAGCTCGCGCAAAAACTCGGACAGCATCTGCGCGGTGATCGCCTGCGAATCGTGGAAGAGCACGATGCCTTTGCGGTTCTTTTCGAGCCGCGACAGCACGAGATCGAGTTCGGCCTTGGGCGTCATTTTCGACCAGTCTGACGCCCATAGATCCGAGCCGAACACCGTATAGCCGCGGCTGTTGAGATCGGCGACGAGTTCGGGCGTGTCGGCGAATCCCGGAAAGCGGAAGAATGGCGCGGCCTTCGCGCCCAGCGCCTTGTCCACCGCGGCGATTCCCTTCTCGATGTCGGCTTTGGCCGCGTCCTCGCTCATCAGCCTGAGGGTCTTTTCCGGATGACTGTAGGAGTGATGGCCGATCGTGTGGCCTTCCGCGGCGGCGCGTTTCACCAGAGCGGGCAGGCTTTCCGCGTTTCGGCCGATGAGGAAGAAGGTTGCGCGCGCGCATTCCTTGGCGAGCGCGTCGAGCACCTGCGGCGTCGGCCCGGCCGGCCCGTCGTCGAAGGTCAGAACGACCTCGTGATCATGAAGGTCGAGCGTGCGCGGATAGGTTTGCAGCCCGATCGCCGCCCCCTTGGCGCGATCGATGTCGATCACGCGCGCGACGCCAAGCGCGTCGGGCGCGCAGGCAGGTTCCGCGGCGCCGCCACTCGGGGCCGCAAATAGCCCGGCGAAAAAGGACGCCAGAAGGAAGGCGGGCTTGAGTTGAGGCGCGGCCTCCGCCAGCGCCTGGGGTGTTTTCGCGGTGGGAAAAATCATCGTCGTTGCGCCTTGCTGGTTTGATTTCTCGCGCCCGCGGGTTAAGAGCGCGGCCATAGTATAGCGCGGGACCGCCTATGCCGCTCGATCATGAAGATACGGCGACCGCCGCCGAGGACTTCCGCGAGGACGGGGCCGCGTCTCTTAGTCGCGAGTTCGTTCTGGACGTCGAAGGCGCGGTCGCGCTCGGCGACTCGGCGCGGGTTCACGAACTCGTCGGCGATCTCCATGAGGCGGACCTCGGCGCGCTGCTGGAGCTCCTGAGCCACGAGGCGCGGCCCCGCCTTGTCGAATTAATGGGCGCCGACTTCGACTTCACCGCGCTGATGGAGGTCGGCGAGGCCACCCGCGAGGAAATCCTCGAGGAACTGCCTGTCGAGACCCTGGTCGAAGGCGTACGGGAGCTCGAAAGCGACGACGCCGTCGCCATTCTCGAGACTCTGGAGCCGAAAGAACAGGACGAAGTTCTCGACGCGCTGCCGGCGCAGGAGCGCATCGTCCTGCGCCGCTCGCTGGACTACCCCGAGGATTCGGCCGGGCGCCTGATGCAGACGACCTTCGTCGCCGCGCCGCCATTCTGGACGGCGGGGCGCGTGCTCGATTTCTTTCGAGAGAGCGGCGAGGAAAACCTTCCGGAGAACTTCTTCGAAGTCTTCGTCGTCGATCCGAGCTACCACCTGCTCGGCACGGTTTTTCTCGACGCGCTGGTGCGGGCCAAGCCCAGCGCGCGACTTGAGGAAATCATGGAGGCCGATCGGCGGCGGGTGAAGGCGACGGAGGACGGCGCCGAGGCGGCGCGGCTCTTCGAGCGCTACAATCTCGTGTCCGTCCCGGTCGTCGACGAAACCGAACGGCTCGTCGGCGTTCTCACTATCGACGATATCGTCGACGTCATCCAGGAACAGGCGTCCGAAGAAATCCTGGCGCTCGGCGGCGTGAACCCCGAGGAAGAGCTGACCGACGATTTCTGGTGGATCGTCCGCAGCCGTTTCACTTGGCTTTTCATATACATGCTCGCGGCTTTCATCACCTCCTCCGTGCTCAAGACATTCCAGTCGCAACTCGAACAGATGGTGGCGCTGGCCGTGCTCGGGCCGATGGTCGCGGGGCAAGGGGGAAGCTCGGCGACGCAGACCATGACCGTTGCCGTGCGGTCGCTGGCGACGCGGGAGCTCAACCGTGGCAACGCCCTTCGGATTATTTTTCGGGAACTCGCCATCGGCGCCGTTAATGGCGCGGCCTTTGGCCTCGTGACCGGAATCGTCGCAGCAAGCTGGTTTCACAATATCGGCCTTGGCCCGGTTATGGCCTTGGCGATGTTCACCAATCTCGTCGCCGGCGCGTTCGGCGGCGTTGTTGTGCCGCTCGTCTGCGATCGGCTGAAATTCGATCCTGCGGTCTCCTCGGGGCCATTCGTGACGACGATCACCGACGTGATCGGCTACAGCTCCTTCCTTACAATCGCCAGTTTGTGGTTCCATTTGAGCTGAGGCGCGTCGGCGCGTTTACGTTGCGTTACCGCCTGCGGAGATAATTTGGCGAAATGCGCCTGTTGATATGTTTCCCCCCAATTTGCACGGCTCTTGCCTGCGCCGCCTTGGCCGCGGCGACGCTCGCCGGCTGCGGCAGCGCCTATGATCCGACCTTTTCGCGCCGGCCGCGGCTCCAGACCAGCGCCCCCCTGATCAACCCCAAGCGCGACCCGAGCTTCCTTGCCTATGCCGTGCCGGAGACGGAACTCCATAATTTCCCGGCCACGCGCAGCGCTGAATTCGCCATCCACGGCATCGATGTCTCGAAATATCAAGGAAATATCGACTGGGAGCAGGTCAGGGACGCCGGCGTCTCCTTCGCCTTCATCAAGGCGACCGAGGGCGGCGACCGCGTCGACTCGAAATTCGCCTATAATTGGGCGGCGGCGCGGGCGGCCGGCGTGCCGCGCGGCGCCTATCATTTCGTTTACTGGTGCCGCCAGCCGCACGAAGAGATCGGCAATTTCGCCAGCGTCGTGCCCAACGAGCCGGACGCGCTGCCGCCCGTGCTCGACGTCGAGCCGACGCCGACGTCGGGGTCCTGCAAACGCACGCTTTATCGCGAGGAAGTGCTGCGCGACATGAAGGCGATGCTCGAGCAGATGGAGCGCCACTACGGCAAGAAGCCGATCATCTATTCATCGGTCGACTTCTATCAGGCGATCCTGCATTCGGGTGCCCTGTCGGAATATCCGATCTGGGTGCGCTCGACGAAATACCACCCGCAAGTGCGTTACGGCGACCGCAAATGGACCTTCTGGCAATATCGCTCGGACGGGCGCATTCCCGGAATCACCGGCGCGGTCGACCAGAACACCTTCAACGGTTCGGCCGACCAGTGGCGGAGCTGGCTCGCCTCGACCACCGGCATGCGGGCGGCGCCGGTCGCGGCCACGCTTAAGCAGAGCGACGACCGCGCCGCCAACAGGCTTGTCGAAGATGATCCGGCGATGCTGTCGGGGGCTGAAAGGCAAGCCTATGACCGGGAGCCGGGCGCGCCCGTTCCGCCGAACTCGATCCGATAGGCGGGAGAGCCCGCGGCTTTTCCGGTGACGGGTAAGGATCGCCAAAGGCGGGTCGCGCCATCGCAAAAGGCGCAGGAAGGGTAAGAATTGCCTGCGCCGGCGTCGACCGTTTAGTCAGTCCGCTCCACGCCGACCCTCCCCTCGAGGTAAGGGTGCGCCTGCAACGCCCGCTCGAGGACAAACACCCTCAGCGCCGAGGACAGATTTGCTTCCCCCCGACCCGCGTCGACGCGGGAGATGAGCGCGGCGAGCGATACGCCGTCCTGCGCCGAGATATCTTTCAGCGCCCGCCAGAAGGCGTCCTCCAGCGAGACGCTGGTGCGGTGGCCGGCGATGACGACCGAATGTTTGACGATGCGGCGGGCGTTGGCGTTTAGAGCGCGCTGCGAAAAAGTGGACGCCGGTTTTTCGTGCAAAGCGCGCTCTATGCTTTTGGAATCGATCACGTCATCTGCATTTGGGCGATCCGCCCAAATGCAGCGTGATCTATTGGCGTTTGCGCCTCGCTCACGCCTGGTCTTCCGCATCGCGCGCGCGCCGATGGCCGTCGAGCTTGACGGCCTCCAGCCGCGTCTGCGCGGCGGTCAGTTCGCGCTCTGCTTTGCTGCGGCCATGCGCCGCGCGATTGACCTGCGCCGCCTCGTCCTTGGCGCGGCGGGCGCGCTGCTTTCGCGCGCGCCGCAGATTGACGATGTCGCCCATCAGGGCTTTTTGCGAAAGGCGTCGATCGAGACGACCTTTTCGTCGCCGTCTTCCTTCGCTTCGACCGTCCTGAGTTTTCTCGGCTTCTCGCCGCCTGCGGCTTTGGCGGCCTCCGACTTTACCGATTCAATCTTGGCCGATTCAATCTTGGCCGGTTCAACCCTGGCGGGTTCGACCTTGCCGGACTCTGCTTTGGCTGGCTTGGGCGCCTTCGCCGGCTCAGGCGTTTTGGCGACGAGGCTCGGACCGACGGAAGGCGTCTCGTCTTCCGTCTCCTCGGCCCCGTCTTCGGCGCCTTCGAAGCGCAGCCCGAAATCGACCGCGGGATCGGCAAAGACGGTGACCGACGAGAAAGGCACGTAAAGATGCTCGGGGATCGAGCGGAAGGACAAAGTGACGCCGAAGCCGTCGTCGTCGACTTCGAGATTCGAATATTGGTGCTGCAGGATGATTGTCAGCTCCTTCGGCCATTGCTCGGCAAGGCGACGCGAGATCGTTACGCCCGGCGCGTCGGTGCGGAAGCTGATGGTGAAGTGGTGATCGCCCGGCAGATAGCCGCTTTCGGCCACGTCGCTCAGCGCCTTGCGCATAACCCCGCGCATGGCGTCCTGGACGAGAAGATCGTAGCGAATAATGTCCTTGGCCATTGCGTCGCGCCAGACCGCCAGCTGCATGGTCGTCAGGCTGCCGCTTCCGACCATCTTATTGCCGCGCTTTGCGTCGCCGCGGCGCGAAAAAGAGTTAAGTGGAGGCTTCTGTTGCCAGGCGCCTCCGGACCCCGCCTAGAAGTGCAAACCCCTAGGGCTTTGATCCCGGTATGGGCGCTGCATTACGCAGCGACGGCCACCGGAGCATAGTTGTCGTTGGCAACTATAAGGTTTGACCCGATAACGGCGGTATCATGCCGAGCGAAAAATCACCCTTTACGCCCTCGTCGATCCTATTTCGCCCCCGCCGAAACCCGCAGCTCTAACGGGCTTGGGTGGAGGCGCCGGGTACCGCCCCCGGGTCCGAATGGTTTATTGCGGTGTTCGTTTATCGCCATAGCCGCCGCAAGCGACGGCAAATTGAATATAGGGGTTTGTGGGATTTTGCGAAAGAGCGACATATCGCGCTGTGGATGAAGGCCGCAACGGCGGTAACGTTCGTCGCCGCGGCCTGCGTTTAAAACGGCTCCGCTCAGGCCGACTTATGCTTCATGGGATGATGGACGTTCCTGCCGTAGTGCTTTCCCTGCAGTTTCGAATGGTGCTTGCCTTGGTGCTTTGCGCCCTTGTGCTTCGCGGCCGGCGTCTTAGTCGATTCGGCAGCGCTCAGCTCGTTTGAGTCGGTGGCGGCGAAAGCGGCGCTTGACAGCACGGGAGCGGAAAGCAGGGCGGCGACGGCCAGCATTGTTGTGAGTTTCATGGGCAAGTCTCCTTTTAGGAAATGCATCCCTTTTCGTGAGCCTTCACGTCTACGACGCGCCCACTGAACCGGCGCTGAAATCGCCGTTCATTGGGCCTTCATCAAATTGAAGGGGTCAGAGACTGAGGCGGAGCGCCTCGCGCGCTACGCTTCGCCAACGCGCTTAACGGCGCCGAAGCCTTTCGCGTCCATAGCGAGATGCAGCCTGTTCTGCAGTCCGGCGTCGTCGCCCTTGACGAGCAGCGCGGCGTTGTCGGCGATCGCTTCGCACAGCGCGGCGACCCAGGGCTCCTCGCTCTTGGCGAAATCATTCAGCACATAAGAGTGAACGAGCGTCTTGTCGCCGGGATGGCCGATGCCGAGGCGCAGCCGCTTATAGTCGTTGCCGATATGCGCTGAGATCGAGCGCAGCCCGTTATGTCCCGCGACGCCGCCGCCCGTCTTGATCCGGCATTTAGCCGGCGCGAGATCGAGCTCGTCGTGAATTGCGACAATCTCGTCCAGTCCGATCTTATGAAAACGCGTCGCCTCGCCGACTGAACGGCCGCTCTCGTTCATGTAGGTTTGCGGCTCCAGCAGCATGACCCGTTCGCCGCCGATCGTTCCCTCGCTGACGAGGCCCTGAAAGCGCGCCCGCGCCTGCGGGAAGCCATGGCGCTTGGCGATCGCTTCGAGCGCCATGAAGCCGATATTGTGCCGGTTCTTGGCGTAGGCGCGTCCGGGATTGCCGAGTCCGACAAGGAGCAGCATGGGAGCCTCTGACACAAAAATGGCCGGGCGAACCCGGCCATTATCACGGCAACCTTTGAAGCATTACTTCTTCTTTTCTTCCTTGGCGGGAGCGGCCGCAGGCGCCGCCGCCGGCGCGGCTGCCGGAGCTTCCTCCTCGGCGCCGCCGCCCGCAGGCGGCGACAGACTCGCGACAGTGAAATTCTTGTCCGGGTTGGTGGGCTTGCAGCCCTCCGGCAGCAGAATCGCCGAAATATGCAGAGAGTCGTTGAAGTCCATGCCAGTCAGGTCGGCGGTGAGGGCTTCAGGAATATTGTCGGCCGGCACCCACATCTCCACCGTGTGATAGACGATGTTGAGCGCGCCGCCGCGCTTCAACCCGGGCGCCGCTTCCTGATTGATGAAATGAACCGGCACCTGCACGCGCAGGCGCGAGCCCGGTTTCAGGCGCAGAAAATCGACATGGATCGGCGTGTCCTTGACGACGTCGAGCTGATAGTCGCGCGGGATCGCGCGTTCTTTCTTGCCCTCGATGTCGAGTTCGAAAATCGTCGTGAGGAAGTGCCCAGCGAAGATCAGTTGAGAGACGCTCTTCTCGTCGAGCGACAGCGGCCGCGGCGCTTCGCCGCCGCCATAGAGCACTGCTGGAATGCGGCCTTCACGGCGAACGCTGCGGGCGGCCCCCTTGCCTGTCCCGCTGCGCACCGCGGCCGCGAGCTTCTTGGTCTCGGCCATGTCGGTGTCCTTCAAGTCAAAAGAAAAGGCGCTGCTCGCCTCCAGGGGTGTCGGAAACGCAAGCGCCGCGGCGCTTATAGGGGAGCGCGCCATGGGAGGCAAGCGAAGCGCCAAAACATTCGCCGGGCGCCCTTTCCGGCCGCCGATCGCGCCTCATATGGGCGCTGGTCGCTCGCCCTTTGTGCAGCGTGGCGCAGCCGCGGCTTGGTTGCGGTTGCAACTGCAAGAGAAAGGACTCCACCATGCGTATTCTGGCGACTTTCTTCGCGCTTCTCGGACTCGTCGCCTCGGCGGCGACGCCGGCTCAGGCCGATCGTCGGCTCACCCGCGAAGAGACATCAAGCCTGCGTTCGGCAATGAAGGACATGAACTGCTCCGGCGGCAAGTTCGAATTTGACGACGGCAAATTCGAAGTCGACAACGCGCGATGTCAGGACGGCAAGCGCTACGATCTCACCTTCGACCAGAACTTCAAGCTGATGAACAAAGAGCTGGAAAGCCGCGCCAGCCGCGGCGGCTATTATGGCAGCAGCCGTAAGAACAGAAGCAATAACATGCGCGACACCTACTGACTGTGTCGGCGTTCATAGAATCTGCCGCCCGCGCATATGCGCGACGCCCCGCTGAAAGATTGACGTCGGACGGTGCGGCGGCGGGCGGGGAGTCGTAGGATCAGGCCCCCACCCAATGTCGAGCGTCGAGGAGCCTGGAAAGCTTCCCGCGCGATCGACATAGGGTGGGGCCGCTTCCAACTGAATCGCCGGCGCAACCCGCGTCAACAGGCCGAGAGGGGACTCCTGATCGACCAAATAGCGATTCAGGTCCTCCTGGCCGATCGGAACGGGCGTTTCGACATTGGCGGCGAAGCGCATGCCGAGCATCGCTGTCTTGGCAAGCGACGCCCGCACAATCCAGCGACCGCCTTCCTCGGCGCGGCGCAGCAGGGCGGCGAGCACCCCGAGCGCGCCCAGGCAGCCTGAACCGTAATCATTGAAATAAGCGGGAATCAGCGCAGGTTCGTCGAGCTTCGCGCTGTGCGCGGCGGCGAGGCCGGTCGCCGCTTGGGCGAGCTGTTCCCAGCCGCGCCGCTCGGCCCAGGGGCCTTGAAAGCCGTAAGCATTGACCTCGACGTAGATCAGCCGCGGATTGACCCTCCACAGCTCCTCGGGCCCAAATCCGCGCGCCGTCAGCGATCCCCATCGAAATCCCTGCACGAAAACGTCGCAGCCGCGAATGAGATCGTATGCGCGGGTGCGATCGGCGTCGGCGCGCAGGTCGAGATACGCGGTTTTCTTGCCGAAAGACGTGTCGATATCGAAGCCGAGTATGTGGTCGAGGTATGGATTGCGGCAATGAATGACGTCGGCGCCGTGTTCCGCCAGCAGCTTGCCGATCGTCGGCCCGGCGACGACATGCGTCAAATCGAGGACGCGAAGCCGTTCGAGCGGCCGCGCGACGGCGGACGAGAGCGGAACGGGCGAGGCGTCGCCCTGCCGGACAAGTTCGATGGGCGTCGCATCGGCGATTGCTCGGCCTTGCGGATGCGCGCGCCATTCCTCGGGGCTGCGCAGGACAGCGGCGCAGAGCCCGAGCGCCGAAAGATCGTCTTCAAGCTCTTGCGCATTGAAGCGCGCAACGCTCTCGGCGATGGCGTCGCGTTCGTTCGGGCAGCCGAGATAGCGCAATATGCCGTCGCGCAGATGCTGGTAGGCGCCATTGAAAAAGATGCGCCGGCCGTCGCGGGTGCGATAGAAGTTATTCACGGCCGTATGAACGGCGCTGATGTCGAATTGCCAGCCGCTTTGAAAGAAATAAGCGATCTCGTTGAACAGCAGCCCGGCGTGTCTTCGATCGATGCTCACCCTCTGCGCGCCGAGACCGCGGCGCTCGCCGATAAAGGCGACCGTTGCGCCGATCGCCCCCATGAGCGCGACTGCAAAGTCATGAACCTCGATTGGCGAGTCGATGTATCCTGGCGTCTGATCGACATGAACATGCGATGCATTGCGCGGAAGGTTGAGTCCCTCGGCGATCGCCGCGAGAATTTCCGTCTGGCGCGGGCTGTACAAATCTGCAACTCCGCAAAGCGTCGCCGTGGATATCGCACCTGCCTGTGCGAATTATATCAGCCTTGGCGCGGCGGTCTGGACCTCAAGTCTCTCCGCTGTTTTGCAGCCTTTGGTTGCATATTCTTTGAAGTCAAGCGTAACCGACGTTTGACGTCCCTGCAAAATCCCCAGTTGAATTGCTGTCGTTCAAGCTTATGCCGGGAAACGAAAATTCGCGTCGTAGCGGGAACGAAACCGCTCGCCATCCGTTTCCCAATTGCATTGCAAGGCGCTGTTAATGTCCGATTTGGAACGTGAATTTCTTGTCGTTATCGATTCTGTCCGTTCCACGGAGGTTCTCGCGCGGCTGCGCGTAGCGGTTCACGTCACGCAAGTTTTTTCGCCGCGATTGGCCCTCGTTCGCAATGAGCCCGGCGCCATGGAGCGCGCGCGCGCAATTCCCGGCGTCCAGCATGTTCGCGCGGATGATCCCCGCGACCTCATTCCCGATCTCACTCCTTCCGAACATCTGTTCGTTTCCGCCTGGGTTGAGCGCGTCAGGCCAAAAACGCGCCGGGGCGAAGGGCTCAACTGGGATGCGCCCGGTTTCGAACCGCCGGATCGCCCACGCGAAAAGTAATTTGCAAGCCGCCTGCGCACGCGCAGGCAATTTCAGGGAGGTTTAAATGGCAGGCGATCTTCGGGTTACAGAATGGGCAGTTCTGGAAGGCGAGGCGGCGGCGCGCGCCGCTCCCGCGGCGGGCCGGGCCATCCACCATTATGGACGACTCTCGATCATGGCGACGTCGCAAGTCGCGGCGCTCACGCGCGCCGCGCCGTCGGCGCCCGTTCCCTCTGCGGGCCTGACTGATATCGAGCGGGCCGGTCTCGAAGCGCTGCAACTGCGCGAGTCGGCGGCCTATCGCACGGCGAAGCAGAACCGACCGCGCGACCGCGAGAACTGGAACATCAGCTGCACCTCCGTCGTGCCGACGCCCCGCGCAGCGCGAACGATTGGGGCGCGCGCCGCCGGCCCGACGAGCGCTTATATGGAAGGTTCGATCGCGGTCGGCGTTATCATCGTGCAAGGCCCGACCGCCGCGCTGAAATTTTCCGACGCCGAGCGGACGAAGGTCGTCGCCGAGGTCCAGAACGGCCTGGGTTATTACGCAACGACCAACCCGCTCGCGGGGATCAGTTTCTCCTACGACATCCAGGTCGTCGATCTCGCAACTCCGGCAAATCCGGCCGCGCCCGATCTAGCCCGTCTTA
>Ga0194119_10001992_pt1 | contig 35794 bp, 35 predicted proteins | sample TA2MahC100mmetaG_FD_148620 | JGI IMG/M metagenome (GOLD analysis project Ga0194119, IMG submission 148620) | Freshwater microbial communities from Lake Tanganyika, Tanzania - TA2015018 Mahale Deep Cast 100m | ecosystem: Environmental > Aquatic > Freshwater > Lake | place: Tanzania: Lake... | reverse complement strand
CTTGCCGCGACCGTCAGCTATTGGTTATGAGTCCGGAGCCTAGGTCGGAACATTCTCAGAAAGGGGGAGTTGTTTCTCTATCCGTCTCCGATGAAAGGAGAGCGAAATGACTTGGAAGCATAGACATGCAGTGAACTGGCGACAGTCTATTCTTGCTGCGTCCCGCGTGTTCGCCAGCATGCTGCTCATCGCCCCCGCAGTTCCGCGCGAGCGCCGCATCACTGTTCGCGAGCCGCGACGATCCGTTTTTTGCGCTCTCGCTCGAAACTGACTTTTCTTCTCTGAGACCTTGGAAGGTTTAGAACTTGGTCTGGAGACGCAGGCCGAGATAGCTCGCGCGCGTCCGCACCGGATTCCACGGATCGATGATCTGGACATCTCCCGATAACCGAAACCAGCGCGTCACCGCGAAATTGTAGAAGCCCTCGACGCCGCCCTCGCTGCGGCGAACAATCCGTCGCGCCTGCAGCCCGGAGAGGAGCGGCTGGGTCAGGCCGTAATGATAGAAGCCGACGCCCCAGAGATCGTCTTCGCGTCCGCTCATCAGATTATTGCCGGCGAGACCGACGAGCATGCTCCACCTGACCGGATTGGGATTGCCGTCCGACAGCGTCGCGAGGGTGAAGAGACCCCAGCCGACTTTCGGGTTGGTCTCGCTCTGCATCAGATATTGCTGGACGGCGTAGGAGACGAACCAGAAGCCCTTTTTGGTCAACCCGCGGAGCCGGGCGATCGACTGTCGGGTTTCGCCGATGTCGTCGAGATCGAAACCGCGCGCATTGCTGTAGGCGAAGCGCACCGTATGGAATCCGCGCAGGCCGCCGATCTCGACGGGCACGGTCGCCATCAGTCCGGCGCCGACGCCGCGCTCGAACGGCCGTTCGATGACGCGCGGCTGCTGGGCGTTGCGCGGGTCCGCCACCATGACTTTGAGGTCGAAATATTTGGTCTTGAGCGCGGCGACGCCGCCCAGGAGATAGGGCGGCGCGACGATCAGACGGTCGGCGACGCTTTCCGGCGAACTGACGCCGATGCCGGTCGAAGGCAGCGCGAAGGCTCGGTTCATGAAGGTGTCGATGCCGCCGCCGCCGACAATCGGCGTCTGCGAGGCGAGCGTCAGCATGTTGAACTTGCCGATCGTCACGGAGAGTTCTTCGCTGAGTTCCTGGGTCAGCGTCATCGACAGGGCTGAGTGGTAGCCGTCGCGCTCGATGAAGGCTTGAGCGACATTGATCGGCAAGAGCGCCAGGTCCTGCCGGTTCACGTTGCGGCCGAAGTAATGCTCATATTGGGCGTTGAATTTGAGCCCTTTCCAGAAGCCGAGCTTCTCGCCGTCGACGCGCAGAAACATGTCCATCTTGCCGCCGTAGCGCGCCGTCCGATCGATCGCACCCGCGGGGATGCCCTGGTAGAACTGCGTGATCCAGACGTCGACGTCGATCCCGAACTTGCGCAACTGGTCCTTCGGCCCGTCCGGCGTGTCGGTCAGCGACTTCTGCTTGGCGAGGGAGACGAGGTCGTCGTCCGCCAAGGCGGGCGCGGCGGCCGTCGCGCAGACGATGAGGCACGCCGCGACGAGGGCGCGGCGCGTGCGCCGGCGTCGCCCCTTCGTGGAGGGCGGTCCCTTCGATTGCCTCCTCCGCCACATAGCTTCTCGGCCTCGTCTACCGACGGTGAATCGCCTGGGCCGAAAGCTTAGCGCCGCCGCCGCGCTTGTCTATCGATGGCGCGCAACAGTCTCGAGATTTCGCTTGGCCTCGGGGATGTCCCGACATTCCACCGGTGCCGCCGCCCCAGGACGTTTCGCTCCGATGTCTATGCGCAAGGTGGGGCAGGGCGCAAATGGGGGGGGGTGCGTTCAACTACACCGATCGCGCGATCAGCGATCTTGAGCAGTTGGCGCGACATACCTCCCCCTTGCGGGGAGGTCGGCGGTCGCAGGCAAGTTTACGCAGCCTGTGTAAACTTGCCTGCGAGACCGCCGGGTGGGGGTTCTTGACGTGCCAGATCGGGTGGATGTCACCCCACCCGACCCCGCTGCGCGGGGCCACCCTCCCCGTAAAGGGGATCGTTGCAAAATTCTGTTGTCGTGATTCACTCATCGGAACGGAGGCGGTTCGATGCAGCTTGGATTTGGCGACGGTTGGGTTTCCCCGAAGATCGGTCAGAACGCGGCTCTGGAGCGATTGTCGAAGGAAGTCGATTGGCGTCGCTTCGAAGCGCTGCTTGAGTTTACCGAGCCGCAAGGGCCGGGCCGGCCGCCGAAGGAGCGGCTGCTGATGCTCAAAGCGCTTTTGCTGCAGCAATGGTATGGGCTTTCCGACGCCGATCTTGAAGACGCGCTCAACGATCGTATGTCCTTTCGCCGCTTCGTCGGCCTGGCGCTGGAGACGCCGGCGCCCGACCATACGACGCTGTGCCGCTTCCGCAATCAGCTGGCCGAAGACAGATTGTCCGAGAGGCTTTTCGGCGAGTTCTCCCGCCAGCTCGAATCCCGCGGGCTGATCCTGAAGAAGGGCACGATGATCGACGCTTCGCTGGTCGAGACGCCGTTTCGTCCTGGCTCCTCCGACGGATCGCGCCAGCCGGTCGATCCGGACGCGAAGCTGACGGCGCGTAAGGGTCGCCGCGGAACGCATTACGGCTACAAGATGCACGCCGGCGTCGATCAGAAGAGTCGGCTCATCCGCCGCCTGACGCTTACGCCCGCCAATGTCAACGACACCGTTCCCGCTGACGCGCTGGTCTGCGGCGACGAAGCGGCGGTTTACGCCGACAAGGGCTATGCGAAAGCCCAGCGCCGCGCCTTGCTGCGCAGTCGCGGGATCAAGCCGCGCATCATGCACAAGAGTTGGGGCGGCGGACCGCCGCTCAGCATCTGGCAAAAGCGCCACAACGCCTTGATCGCGCCGATCCGCGCCGCGGTGGAGGGCGTCTTCGCGACGTTGAAGCGATGGTTCGGCTATGCCCGCGTGCGCTACTGCGGCATGTGCCGAAACGAAAGCCACCTCCAGCTTCTGGGCCTCGCCTACAACATGCAACGGGCGCTCAAGCTCGCCTGAGCGCAAGGAAATGGGGTCTGATGCGCCCTTCACGCCAACACAGCGCGACGAGAGAGCCCAATGGGAGAACCACCCATCAATCGAAGCCGCTGCCCGAAACGCCAATTTCGCAACGATCCCCGTAAAGGGGAGGGATACGCAAACGCCGGTGTTCGCTGATCGCCCAGTGCGCACAACGGGCGCGTAAAATGGAACGCTAAAGGATAAACGAACCTGAAGCGGCGCGTTTTCGCGCTTCACAGCAAAAGCTCTACCTTTTGACCCGATGGCTTAGCGGCTTTTTGCCGTTTCACCGTCCCTCTTAGGTGTTAAAAAAACCTACTATCTATATTGGCTCAGAAAGCGTTCTGCGGCACTTCCGACCCGCGGACGGACTGGCAGTGTCCACTTGAGCGCCGCAATGGATTCCCGAGGTAGCTCGTAAGCCTTTCCAAGTTTTTCTCTGATCTGGTTTAATCTCGCGGAGTCATCGGGCGTTAATTCACGCGCCGTCATGATGCGCCATTCGTCTTCCCGTTCCTCTTTGGTCAGGCCGCCGAAATTGTCTCGCCCGATGCTGCCATCCGGTTCGATAAGATACTTGTGCGGAATGATATTAGCCGGCTCCCCCGCATCAAAAACAACCACGACGAAATGATGAACGCCGCCTGAAAGACCCCGCAATCCGATACCGGGTGCCAGAATTCCGCGAAAGGCTGACCACGCATCCCACGATATGGTTTCCCAACGATCTTCCTGCGGCAACCAGTGCAGAACTTGAGTTTCTTTTTCAAAGTCCACGAAGGTGTCTCCTAAGAGTTAGCCGAGCCTTACGCTGTTGGGTCGTCATTGATGCAGCCTCGAATTTGTACTCCGCGACGCATTAAACCCTGGCGAGAGATCGGGGCGTCGCGGTGCCGTCGGCAAGCCTCCACACGCGAGCTTGCTTGCGCTTCTGGAGGATGAGCCTCGGTGAACAGCGCGCGCGACACACAACACTATTTATCCCCCATTCACCCTCCCCATCACCGCGTCGAGCTTCTTCAACAGCTCGGGATCGCGGGCGTCGGGGGCGGTCAAAATGGCGTTGTCGAGCGCGCGGTCGGAGCCGACGGGACAGGGCTCATGTTCGCTTGGGAAATCCGCCAATACGCGCGCCAGCAGCCGCGCCACGGTCGCCGAATTCTTCTGCACCATCGCGATCACCGCGGCGACGTCGACATTGTCGTGCTCGGGGTGCCAGCAATCGAAATCCGTCACCATGGCGACGGTGGCGTAGGAGATTTCCGCTTCGCGCGCGAGCTTCGCCTCCGGCATCGCGGTCATGCCGATCACGTCATAGCCGGCGGCCTTATAGGTGAGCGATTCGGCGTAGGACGAAAACTGCGGGCCCTCCATGCAGACATAAGTTCCGCCGGCGACATGATCGATTTTCTCCGCTTTCGCCGCCGCGCCAATGCGCGCGGACAGCAGCGGCGCGATCGGATGCGCCGTCGACACATGGGCGACGCAGCCGTCGCCGAAGAAGGAGGATTGGCGCGCGACGGTGCGGTCGACGAATTGATCGACGAGCACGAAGAGGCCGGGAAAAAGCTCGGATTTGAACGAGCCGCAGGCTGAGACCGAAATCAGATCGGTCACGCCGGCGCGCTTCAACGCGTCGATATTGGCGCGGTAGTTGATCGTGGAGGGCGAGAGGCGGTGGCCGCGCCCGTGACGCGGCAAAAAGACCGCTTCCGTACCGCCAAGCTCGCCAAAGCAAAGTTCGTCGGAAGGCTCGCCCCAGGGCGTCGCGACGCGCGCGCGGCGAATGTTGGTCAGTCCGGGCAATTGATAAACGCCTGACCCGCCGATTATTCCGACGACCGCTTTGGCCATGAACGAAGTCTCCCTGCTTTACTGTTGCGTTACTGTTCATTGGCCGGTTGAGCGCCGGCGCCGAAAATCGCGGCAATCTGACAGGGTTGCGCCCCCAAAACGCCTGTGTTAGGGGACGCTCGCCTTGGAGCTGGGGCGCAGCGGCCCTCGTTCCTCTTCCTACAGCATCCGTCGGTTGAGGCTAACCGCTTATCGTCGCGACCGTGCGTTTTGCACATGGCGGCGTCAACGACGTAGATTGACGAGCGAACCAGGTGGCTCAAGCCGAAGATTCCTTATCGGGCGTCGCAGGTCGCTACGCCTCAGCCCTCTATGATTTGGCGACGGAAAAACACGCCGCCGATGACGTCGCCGCCGCTCTCGACAGGTTCCAGGCGCTCATCGACGGCAGCGACGATTTGAAGCGTCTGGTGAAAAGCCCGGTGTTCTCCGCGCAGGAGCAGATCAAGGCTCTCGATGCGGTGCTCAGCAAGGCGAAAATTTCCGGCGTCGCCGCCAATTTCATTCGCCTCGTCGCCGCCAAGCGGCGTCTCTTCGTCATCTCCGACATGATCGCCGCCTACCGTCGTCTCAACGACAAGGCGAAGGGGCGGGTGCGCGCCGATGTGACGGTCGCCGGGCCGCTGAAGCCCGATCATGAAGCGGCGCTGCGCGAGGCGCTCGCCGGCGTCACCGGCGGCAAGACCGTCGATCTCAATATCAGGACGGATCCGTCGATCATCGGCGGGCTCGTCGTCAAACTCGGTTCGCGCATGGTCGACGGTTCCGTTCGCACCAAGCTCAACGCAATCCGCACACGCATGAAAGAGGTCGGCTGATGGATATCCGCGCCGCAGAAATTTCCGCGATCCTCAAGAATGAGATCGCCAACTTTGGCGCCGAAGCCGAGGTCACCGAGGTCGGCCAGGTTCTCTCCGTCGGCGACGGCATCGCGCGCGTCTACGGGCTCGATAATGTCCAGGCCGGCGAGACGGTCGAATTTGAGAACGGCGTGCGCGGCATGGCCCTCAATCTCGAAACCGACAATGTCGGCATCGTGATTTTTGGCTCCGACCGCGACATTAAGGAAGGCCAGACGGTCAAGCGCACCGGCGCGATCGTCGACGTGCCGGTCGGCAAGGAGCTGCTCGGCCGCGTCGTCGACGCGCTCGGCAATCCAATCGACGGCAAGGGTCCGATCAAGGCGACGCAGCGCGCCCGCGTCGACGTCAAGGCGCCGGGCATCATTCCGCGCAAATCCGTGCATGAGCCGATGGCGACGGGCCTCAAGGCCGTCGACGCGCTGATCCCGATCGGCCGCGGCCAGCGCGAACTCATCATCGGCGACCGCCAGACCGGCAAGACCGCGATCGCGCTCGACACGATCCTCAATCAGAAGTCCCTTAACGACGGCGACGACGAGAAGGCCAAGCTCTATTGCGTCTATGTCGCCATCGGCCAGAAGCGCTCGACGGTGGCGCAATTCGTCAAGGTGCTCGAAGAGCGCGGCGCGCTCGACTATTCGATCGTCGTCGCCGCGACCGCTTCCGATCCGGCGCCGATGCAGTTCCTCGCGCCCTTCTCCGGCTGCGCGATGGGCGAATATTTCCGCGACAACGGCATGCACGCGGTCATCATCTATGACGATCTGTCGAAGCAGGCCGTCGCCTATCGCCAGATGTCGCTGCTGCTGCGTCGCCCGCCGGGCCGCGAAGCCTATCCGGGCGACGTCTTCTATTTGCATTCGCGCCTGCTCGAACGCGCCGCGAAGCTGTCCGACGACCGCGGCGCCGGTTCGCTGACCGCGCTGCCGGTCATCGAGACTCAGGCGAACGACGTGTCGGCCTATATTCCGACCAACGTCATCTCGATCACCGACGGCCAGATCTTCCTCGAGACGGATCTCTTCTATCAGGGCATCCGTCCCGCGGTGAACGTCGGCCTTTCGGTCTCGCGCGTCGGCTCGTCGGCGCAGACCAAGGCGACGAAGAAGGTCGCCGGCAAGATCAAGGGCGAACTCGCGCAATATCGCGAAATGGCCGCCTTCGCGCAGTTCGGCTCCGACCTCGACGCGGTGACTCAGCGCCTGTTGAACCGCGGCGCGCGGCTGACCGAACTGTTGAAGCAGCCGCAGTTCTCGCCCTTGAAGATGGAAGAGCAGACTTGCGTGATCTACGCGGGCGTCAACGGCTATCTCGATCCGCTGCCCGTTAATCGCGTGCGCGCTTTCGAGGACGGCTTGCTCGCTTTGCTGCGCTCGCAGCACAGCGACATTCTTGAAAGCATCCGCACGACAAAGGATTTGACCGACGAGACGGCGGCGAAACTCAAGAACGTCGTCGAGACCTTCGCGAAGAGCTTCGCCTAAAGAGTGTCGTCATGGCCGGGCTTGTCCCGGCCATCCACGCGGCGCCGCTTCCTTTTGATCGGGTTGAGGCGGCGCGATTGAGTAGGAAAAAGGCGCGTCAAGGCGCGTCGTTTTCCGGGTGCTATTCAGAACGTCCCCGGCATGGATGGCCGGGACAAGCCCGGCCATGACGGGTGTTCGTGAAACGAGACAGGCAAACGATATGCCCTCGCTAAAGGATCTTCGAAACCGCATCTCCTCCGTCAAGGCGACGCAGAAGATCACCAAGGCCATGCAGATGGTCGCCGCTGCTAAATTGCGGCGCGCCCAGTCGGCGGCGGAAGCGGCGCGGCCCTATGCTGAGCGCATGGAGTCGGTGCTCGCCAATCTCGCCTCCGGCGTGACGGCGGGCGGGCCTGCGCTTCTCGCCGGCAACGGCAATGACGACACGCATCTGCTGATCGTCGCCACCGCCGAGCGCGGCCTCTGCGGCGCTTTCAATTCCTCGATCGTGCGTCTCGCCCGCGAGCACATTGCGCGGCTGCAGGATCAGGGCAAAACCGTCAAGATTCTCTGCGTCGGCAAGAAGGGCTACGAGCAGCTCCGCCGCCAATATGAGCGCAACATCATCGAGCTGATCGAGCTGCGCGGCGTCAAGCAGATCGGCTTCGACAACGCCGACGAGATTGGCAAGAAGATCATCCGCATGTTCGAAGAGGGCGGCTTCGACGTCGCGACGCTGTTCTTCTCGCGCTTCAAATCGGTAATCGCGCAAATTCCCACCGCGCAGCAGATCATTCCGGCGCAGATTCCGTCGAACGAGAATGCGTCGGCCGTCGAAGGACCGCAGCCGTGCTACGAATATGAGCCCGGCCAGGACGAAATTCTGTCGACTCTGCTGCCGCGCAACATTTCGGTGCAGGTGTTCCGCGCGCTGCTCGAAAACGCCGCCTCCGAGCAAGGCGCGCGCATGAGCGCGATGGACAACGCCACACGCAACGCCGGCGAAATGATCCGCAAGCAGACGACCCTCTACAACAGGTCGCGGCAGGCGATGATCACGAAAGAGCTCATCGAAATCATCTCGGGCGCCGAGGCGCTCTGACGCATTTTAGGACGAGGACGAAACATGGCCGCCAATAAGCCCAGCGGGCGCATCACCCAAGTCATCGGCGCCGTCGTCGACGTGCAGTTCGACGGGCATCTGCCTGAAATTCTGAACGCGCTCGAGACGACGAACCAGGGCAATCGCCTGGTTCTCGAAGTTGCGCAGCATCTGGGCGAGAATTCCGTTCGCACCATCGCCATGGACTCCTCCGAAGGTCTCGTTCGCGGTCAGGAAGTGACCGACACCGGCGCGCCGATCTCGGTTCCCGTCGGCGACGAGACGCTTGGCCGCATCATCAACGTCATCGGCGAGCCGGTCGACGAGGCGGGGCCGCTCAACACCGGCAAGTCCCGCGCGATCCATCAGCCGGCGCCCTCCTATTCGGAGCAGGCGACCGAAGCGCAGATTCTCGAAACCGGCATCAAGGTCGTCGATCTGCTCGCGCCCTACGCCAAGGGCGGCAAGATCGGCCTCTTCGGCGGCGCGGGCGTCGGCAAGACCGTGCTGATCATGGAGCTGATCAACAACATCGCCAAGGCGCATGGCGGCTATTCCGTCTTCGCCGGAGTCGGCGAGCGCACCCGCGAGGGCAACGACCTCTATCACGAGATGATCGAGGGCGGCGTCAACAAGAAGGGCGGCGGCGAAGGCTCGAAATGCGCGCTGGTCTACGGCCAGATGAATGAGCCCCCGGGCGCGCGCATGCGCGTCGCGCTGTCGGGTCTGACCGTCGCCGAAGATTTCCGCGACCGCGGCATGGACGTGCTGTTCTTCGTCGACAACATTTTCCGCTTCACCCAGGCGGGTTCGGAAGTGTCGGCGCTCCTGGGCCGCATCCCGTCGGCGGTCGGCTATCAGCCGACGCTCGCGACCGACATGGGCGCGCTGCAGGAGCGCATCACCACGACCACCAAGGGGTCGATCACCTCGGTGCAGGCGATTTACGTCCCCGCCGACGATCTGACCGACCCGGCGCCCGCCACCTCCTTCGCGCATTTGGACGCGACGACCGTGCTGTCGCGCTCGATCGCTGAAAAGGGCATCTATCCTGCGGTCGATCCGCTCGATTCCACATCGCGCATGCTGTCGCCGGCGATCGTCGGCGAAGAGCATTACGACGTGGCGCGTAAGGTGCAGTCGACGCTGCAGCGCTATAAGTCGCTGCAGGACATCATCGCCATTCTCGGCATGGACGAGCTCTCGGAAGAGGACAAGCTTGTCGTCGCGCGCGCCCGCAAGATCGAGCGCTTCCTGTCGCAGCCCTTCCATGTCGCGGAAGTCTTTACCGGCTCGCCCGGCAAGCTCGTCGCGCTCGCCGATACGATCAAGGGCTTCAAGGGCCTCGTCGAAGGCGAATACGACCATCTGCCAGAGGCCGCCTTCTACATGGTCGGCTCGATCGAAGAGGCGGTAGAAAAGGCCGCCAAGCTCGCCAAGGAAGCGGCGTAAGTTTCGACTCATCGGCGTCATGGCAGGATTTGTTCCAGCCATCGGTTAATCGTTTGCATGGATGGCCGGGTCAAGCCCGGCCATGACGCGCCGAGAGAGGGCGCGATCGCCTAAAGACATCGCTGGAGACGGATATGGCCGCATTCCACTTCGAACTCGTCTCTCCCGAGAAGCATCTCTTCTCCGGCGACGTCGAATCGGTCGTCGCGCCCGGCGCCGACGGCCAGTTCACCGTGCTCAAGGATCATGCGCCGGTGATGACCACGCTGAAGGCCGGCGTGGTGACTGTCGCGGGCGGCGACGGCAAGGTTGAGAAGCTGTTCGTGCGCGGCGGTTTCGCCGACGTCAACGCGTCCGGCTTCACCATTCTCGCCGAACAGGCGATCCCGCTCGCCGAAATCGATCCCGCCAAGGTCGACGCCGATATCCAGGACGCGCGCGAAGACATCGCCGACGCCAAATCCGATGAGGCGCGGCTCGCGGCGTCCGACAAGCTCGCTCAACTGCAGGAATTGCGCGCCGCGATTGGCGGCTGATCGACCGCGCAGTGAAGGCCACGCATCTCTCTACGTTTATCCGCGTCTTGCCATCGTTTGTCGCGGGCGTCGACGCGGCGTTCTCAAGCGAAACTGCTCAAACGCAGCGAGAGTTATGGCTCGCTCGCTTGTTCCGTCGCCGCCGGCTCTTCGAGTTCCGCCTCGATGAGGTCGCCATGCCGTTCCGCGGGCGCCAGTTCGGATCGCGATCGCATGACATCGCGGATGGCCTCGCCGATTTCTGGACTTCGCTTGGTCAGCGTCTGTAAATCATAAGCGTCGAGGATCAGAAGTTTCGTTGGCGCGCTCGCCCGCACGTCGGCGGTGCGCGACGTTTTTTGCAACACGGCGATCTCGCCGAAGAACTGCCCCTCGCCGAGCTTGACCTTTTCTTGCGGCAGTTCGACTTCAACCTCTCCCTCGGCGATGAAATACATCGAGTGGGCGGGATCGCCCTTGCGGACGATCAATGCGCCCCGCGGGATCGACTGCGCCCGAAGGTAGCGCATGATTTCGGCGATTCCCGATGCATCGAGCCCACGAAACAGCGGCACGCTTGCGACCATTGTCCAGGTGACGACGAATTCGCGGCGATGAATTTCCTCGGCGAAGGCGGTGGCGAGAATGCCGACGGGCAGACCGAGCAAAAGGAAGCCCGTCACCATGGCGAAGGAAGCGATGAGCTTGCCCGCGAGCGTCAGCGGAATCACTTCGCCGTAGCCTACGGTCGTCACCGTTTCGATCGCCCACCACATGGCGTCGGGAATCGTGCCGAATTTTTCGGGCTGCGCCTCATGTTCGGCGAGATGCATCGCGGTCGAATAGAAGAGCACCGCGCCGAACAGAATGATCAGCCAGGCAAGGAGCGCCTTGCGCTCCGCTTCGATCACAGCGAGCAAGGTGCGGATGCCCGGCGAATATCGCGCGAATTTGAAGAAGCGCAGCAGGCGCAGCATCAAGAAGACGCGCAGGTCCGAAGAGAAATAGAAGGACAGATAGAAGGGGAGGAAGGCGGCGAGATCGATCAGCGCCCAGCCTGACTTAATGAACGCAAGGCGCGCGGCCGTCGCTGAACGATTAGCGTAGTACGCAAGTTCAGGCGCACACCAGACGCGCAATATATATTCAAGCGTGAAGGCGGCGACCGCCACATATTCAATGACGTTGAAAAGGATCGCATACTCCTCGCCGTATTCGGGCACGGATTCGAAAATCACCGAAACGACCGACAGCAGGACGAGTCCGATCAGCGCCCGGTGAACGACGCGCGCGACGCGGTCATGACTGCCGCCGTCGAGGATCACATGAACGCGCCGCCGCAACAAAGCCAGACCGCGCCGCCGGTCCGGCGCGCTCATGGCGAAGTCGCTTTTCCGCGCAGCGCGTCCTCGACGGAGGCGAGCGCCTGATCGATGGCGGCCGCGTTGGGGCCGCCCGCCTGCGCGAGATCCGGCCGGCCGCCGCCGCCCTTGCCGCCGAGCTTGACGCTGGCGACGCGAACGAAATCGACGGCGCTATATTTTTCGGTAAGGTCGTCGGTGACGCCGACAACGATGCCGGCCTTGCCGTCGGGCGAGGCGCTGGCAATGGCGACGACGCCCGAGCCGATCGCCTTTTTCGCGTCGTCGACCATCGACTTCAGGTCTTTCGCCTCGATGCCTTCGACCGCGCGCGCGAGCAGCTTGACGCCGCCGATGTCGCGCGGCTTGTCCGCCGCGCCGTCGACGGCGCCGCCGCCCATCGCGAGTTTGCGCCTGGCGTCGGCGAGTTCGCGTTCGAGCCGCTTGCGTTCCTCGAGAAGACTGGCAAGCCGCGTCGGGGCTTCTTCGACCGGCGCGCGCATCAGCGCCGCCATGTCGCGCAGCGCGCGCGACTGCGAGACAAGCTGGCCGCGCGCGCCCTCGGCGGTGCGCGCCTCGATGCGGCGCACGCCGGAGGCGACCGCGCCTTCACCGACGATGGCGATGAGGCCGATGTCGCCGGTGCGGGCGACATGCGTGCCGCCGCAGAGTTCGACGGAGAAGGAATGCGCCGCGCCGGCGTCCGGTCGGCCCATCGAGACGACGCGCACCTCGTCGCCGTATTTCTCGCCAAAGAGGGCGCGGGCCCCGGAGCGGACGGCGTCGTCCTGGGCCATCACGCGAGTCTCGACCGGCGCATTGTCCTGAACGATCTCATTGGCGAGCGTTTCGACCCGCGCCAGCTCTTCTTCGGTGAGGGGCTTCGGGTGGGTGAAGTCGAAGCGCAGCCGATCGGGCGCGACGAGCGATCCCTTCTGCGCCACGTGGTCGCCGAGCACCTGGCGCAGCGCCTCATGCAGGATATGCGTCGCCGAATGATTGGCGCGCGTCTGTTTGCGCCGATCGTGATCGACATCGAGTTCGAGCACGATTCCGGGCGCGATCTCGCCTTCTTCGACGACGCCTTCGTGAACGATGAGGTCGCCGAGCTTTTTGAGCGTGTTCTCGACGCGGAAACGCACGCCGCGCGCGCGCATCGCGCCGACGTCGCCAACCTGTCCGCCCGATTCGCCGTAGAAGGGCGTCTGATTGAGAATCAGCGCGCCGCGTGCGCCCTTTTTCAGCGAGAAGGCCTCGGCGCCGTCATGGAGGATGGCGGCGACGACGCCTTCGCTCTTCTCGGTCTCGTAGCCGAGAAATTCGGTCGCGCCGAGACGCTCCTTGAGCGCGAACCACAAGGCCTCGGTCGCGGTCTCGCCGGAGCCGGCCCAGGCCTTGCGCGCTTCTTCGCGCTGGCGGTCCATCGCGGCGTTGAAACTTTCCTTGTCGACCCCGATGCCGCGTGGCCGCAGGGCGTCCTCGGTGAGGTCGAGCGGAAAGCCGTAAGTGTCGTAGAGCTTGAACGCGGTTTCGCCGGAAAGCTTGGTGCCCCGGCCCAGCGCCGCGGTCTCCTCGTCGAGGATGGCGAGGCCGCGGGCGAGCGTCGCGCGAAAGCGCGTCTCTTCGGTGAGCAGCGTGTCGGCGATGAGCGCCTGGGCGCGCGCCAGCTCGGGATAGGCCTGGCCCATTTCGGCGACGAGCGTCGGCGCCAGTTTCCACATCAGCGGCTCTTTCGCGCCAAGGAGCTGCGCATGGCGCATGGCGCGGCGCATGATCCGGCGCAGCACATAGCCGCGCCCTTCGTTCGACGGCGTCACGCCGTCCGCGACGAGGAAGGCCGAGGCGCGCAGATGGTCGGCGATGACGCGGTGGCTCGCACCCTGCGGGCCGTTGACCGGCGCGCCGGTGAAATCGGCGACGGCGCTGGTCAGCCCGCGAAACAGGTCGATGTCGAAGACCGAATGGACGCCCTGCAGCAGGGCCGCGATGCGCTCGAGCCCCATGCCGGTGTCGATCGACGGACGCGGCAGCGGCGCGCGCTCGCCGGGCGCCACCTGCTCATATTGCATGAAGACGAGGTTCCAGAATTCGAGGAATCGGTCGCCGTCTTCGTCGGGACTGCCGGGCGGTCCGCCCGCGACGCTCTCGCCCTGGTCGTAGAAAATTTCCGAGCAGGGGCCGCAGGGGCCGACGTCGCCCATGCTCCAGAAATTGTCGGACGTCGGAATGCGGATAATGCGGTCGTCGGGGAAGCCGGCGATCTTCTTCCACAGATCGAACGCTTCGTCGTCGTCATGATAGACGGTGACGAGCAGTTTTTCGCGCGGCAGGCCGAGTTCGCGGGTGACCAGAGTCCAGGCGAGTTCGATCGCGCCTTCCTTGAAATAGTCGCCGAAGGAGAAGTTGCCGAGCATCTCGAAGAAGGTGAGATGGCGGGCGGTATAGCCGACGTTGTCGAGATCATTGTGCTTGCCGCCGGCGCGCATGCATTTCTGCGCCGATGCGGCGCGCGCATAGGCGCGTTTCTCGACTCCGGTGAAGACATTCTTGAATTGCACCATGCCGGCGTTGGTGAACATCAACGTCGGGTCGTTGTGCGGCACCAGCGGCGACGAGGCGACCTTCTCGTGCCCATTCTGCGCGAAATAGTCGAGGAAGGCGGTGCGGATCTGGTTGACGCCACTCATGCGGTCACGGCTCGTAATGCGTCCCCTTTCGCCAAAGCGGCGGCGCATTGGCGCGGGGAGACGCGGGCAAACAATAACCTGGAGCGGCTTTTCGTTTCAATGAAACAGGCGACGGCCCGAGGTTGCGGCGAAGGCTGCGGCAGGCGGCGCCTTCGCGCGCTTCGTGACGCGCGATATGGCAGTTTCGACAGCAAACGGCAATGGCGGGCGCCGCCGGATCGGTGGGCGCCCGGCCTCGCGCCCATCCCGCGACCGCGCTGAAGCCCGCTTTTCAGGCGGGCGCCAGCAGCGGACTGTCAGGCGACGGGGCCTATTCCTCGTCGTCCTGGGCCGCTTCGAGAATGCGCTCGGCGATCAGACCGGCGTTTTCGCGGATCGCCTGTTCGATGCGCTGCGCGGCCTCGGGGTTTTGCTTCAGATAATTCTTGGCGTTCTCGCGGCCCTGGCCGAGCCTCTGGCTGTCGTAGGAGAACCAGGCGCCCGATTTCTCGACGACGCCGGCCTTGACGCCAAGATCGATCAATTCGCCCATCTTGGAGACGCCTTCGCCATACATGATGTCGAACTCGACCTGTTTGAACGGCGGCGCCACCTTGTTCTTGACCACTTTGACCCGGGTCTGGTTGCCGATCGCCTCGTCGCGCTCCTTGATCGCGCCGATGCGGCGGATGTCGAGCCGCACCGAGGCGTAGAATTTCAGCGCATTGCCGCCGGTCGTGGTTTCGGGAGAGCCATACATCACGCCGATCTTCATGCGGATCTGATTGATGAAGATGACGAGCGTATTGGAGCGGGCGATCGAGGCGGTGAGCTTGCGCAGCGCCTGGCTCATCAGCCGCGCCTGCAGGCCCGGCTGCACCTCGCCCATCTCGCCCTCGATTTCGGCGCGGGGCGTCAGCGCCGCGACCGAATCGATGACGAGCACGTCGACCGCGCCGGAGCGCACCAGCGTATCAGTGATCTCGAGCGCCTGCTCGCCGGTGTCGGGCTGCGAAATCAGGAGATCGTCGAGATTGACGCCGAGCTTGCGGGCGTAGATGGGGTCGAGCGCATGTTCGGCGTCGACGAAAGCGCAGACGCCGCCCGCCTTCTGCGCCTCGGCGATGACATGGAGGGTGAGGGTGGTTTTGCCGGACGATTCCGGTCCGTAGATTTCGACGACCCGGCCGCGCGGCAGGCCGCCGACGCCAAGCGCGATGTCGAGCCCGAGCGAGCCGGTCGAAATCGTCTCGATCTCGACGGCCTTCTGGTTCTTGCCGAGCCGCATGATCGAGCCTTTGCCGAAGGCGCGCTCGATCTGCGACAGCGCGGCGTCGAGCGCCTTGGTCTTGTCCACGGACGTCCCTTCCACGAGGCGGAGGTTGGCTTGGCTCACGGCTGAAAATTCCTTCTGGCACGGTTAGCTGGGCGCAGGCAATGCGGCTGCGAGGGCGGCACAGGGCCAAGTGCGCCATGGCGAGAAGGGGAGACGGCGCGCTTGACCCTGACCTCCAGTGTGCACGATTTGTTCTTTTTGCCAAGTTCTTTTTTTGTTCGGGGCGTGTTGATCGCTAAACTGGCGGAGAGCGGGGATGAGACGCTTGCGGAAATCGGCCGCAGCTACGGAGTCAGAGGCTGAACTGCGAGATATACTCTAGCTATGACAGCGAATCCCGATGCGCAGGCGCTGCAATCCTTCCTTGGGCCACTCTTTGCCGACCTTGAAGGGACCCCTCAATTCTATGACCAAAAGCCTTTGCTCGCGCACTACACTTCGATAGGCGCCCTTGAGGCGATTCTTCGAAACAACGAACTTTGGTTCTCCAATCCGCTCTATATGAATGACCTCGAAGAAGTGCGGTTTGGCATTAATGAAGGCGTTAACGCCTTCCTATCTAGCAGTACTTTAGAAGATGCATGTGGGACAAAGGAACGCGCCGCCCTACTTCGTCACAACTTCAGTTTCTACCATCAACGGTTCGACAGCGAGCACGTCATAGATACCTATGTTTTCTGCCTTTCTGAACACGATCCCGCCGATCACGACGGAATGCTTTCAATGTGGCGAGGCTACGGCGCCAACGGCAATGGCGCAGCTATTGTATTCGATACCGGAAAATTGGTGCCGCGTGACGGCACGCCACTCATCATCGCTCGCGTTGATTATGCTTCGACCGACGATCGCCGGAAGTGGATCGCGGACAAAATAGACAACTTGGCGCGTATCCTGAGCAGCACATCCATACCTGATGACAAGCTCTCTTTCCCGGCTCTTGCATTCTTTGAGCGGCTTAAGACATTCGCCATTTTCAGCAAGCATCCAGGCTTTAGGGAAGAGCGAGAATGGCGCGCCGTCTACAAGCCGGAACTGGATTTGCAAAAAGCATTCACGCATATGATCGATTATGCTGTCACCTCGCGTGGAATTGAGCCGAAGCTAAAATTCAAGGTGCAGCCACTTCCCGGATTTATTGAAGACGACGTGTCGTTAGAAAAGGTCATACATCGCATCATCCTTGGGCCGACCATATCCTCGCCTCTAGCCCAAGCCAGCGTTGCCAAGATGCTCGATCACATTGCGCCGGTGCTAAAGACACATGTCGTGGCGTCCAGCATTCCTTTTCGCGCGGGGTAGCGGCAGAGAGCTGCTGGTCATCGTGACTGCCGATAAGGACGCGATAACATCATGCCCGATAAGCCCCCGGCTTCACCCCCCTTGCTTCCTCCCTTCCGCGAGCGGGCGCCGTGGTTCGGCGGCGATCTGCAGACCTTGCGCAACATCATCATCGGCGGGCCGTCCGAACTTCCCGGCGGCGAGCGGCTGCTGCTCGCCATGCCCGATGGCGACAGGCTTGCGGCGCGGCTCGATCGGCCGGCAACGGAAGCGAACGCGCCGCTGATCGTTCTGGCGCATGGGCTGGCCGGCTCCGAATCGAGCCGCCACGGCGTCGCCACCGCGCGCTATCTCGTCAGTCAGGGCTGGCCGGTGCTGCGCCTCAATCTGCGCGGCTCGGCGCCCTCGCGCCCGACTTCGGGCGGGCGCTATCATGCCGGCAAGACCGAGGACCTCGCCGCGGCGCTGCGCGGCCTTCCCGCCGAACTCATGCGCAATGGAATCGTGCTCATCGGCAATTCGCTCGGCGGCAATCTCGTGCTGAAATTCATCGGCGAGGGCGGCTGCGGTCTACCCGTTCGCGCCGCCGTTGCGGTGTCGACGCCGATCGACCTCGCCGCCACCTGCGCGCGCATGATGGCGCCGCGCAATTTCGCCTATCATCGCTACATGCTCGATCACATGAAACGTGAGGCGCTGGCGCCGGGCGCCGAACTCACCACGGCGGAGCGCGCCGCGATCGCCGGCGCGCGCAATGTCTATGAATTCGACGACCTCTTCGTCGCGCCGCATTTCGGCTATCGGGGCGCGGAAGACTATTATGAAGCGAACGCCGCGAAGAATTTCCTCGCCGGCGCCAGGCTGCCGACGCTGATCCTGCAGGCCTTGGACGATCCGTGGATTCCGGGCGAATGCTATAGGACGATCGACTGGTCGACTTTGCCGGCGATCGAAACAGTGCTGACGCCGGGCGGCGGACATATGGGCTTCCATGGCGCGGACAGCCTCACGCCATGGCATGATCGCGCCACGGCGCAATGGCTCAGGCGCAAAGGTCTCGGGCCGCGAGGCCCGTTCGAGACGGAGTAAGGCTGCGAATGGATGCGCGCCAGACGATGGTGTTCGGCGACAATGCCGACGATTATCGCGCCTTTCGCCCGCTCTATCCGGACGCGCTGTTCGCATGGCTGGGGGAGACCGCGAAAGACAACCGTCTCGCCTGGGATTGCGGCGCGGGCAGCGGGCAGGCGGCGGTCGGTCTGTCGCGAGTTTTCGCCAAAGTGCTCGCGACGGATGAGGACTCGCGGCAACTGGCGCGCGCGCCGAAAGCGCCCAACATCGATTATCGCATTGCGCGCGCCGAAGACGATCTCGGCCTGCGCCAGGAGGTCGATCTCATCGCCTGCGCCTGTTCGATCCACTGGTTCGACCTGCCGAGATTTTATGAAAATGCGCGGCGCGCCCTTCGCCCCGACGGCGTCATCGCGGCATGGACCTATGACTGGCCATCGACGCAAATCGCAGAGATCGATGCAATCCTGCGCAGGCTGAAAGTAGATATTCTCGGCCCCTTCTGGGGCGAGAACGCCGCGCTCTATTTCAATCGCTATGAAACGCTGCCGTTTCCCTTCAAGGACATCGAAACCCCGTCGTTTCCTACGCCGATCGCGCGCTCGAAGAGTGAATTCGTGAGCTTTCTCAAGACCTGGTCTGCGATCGAAAAATACCGGCTGCGCTATGACAGCGATCCATTGGCGCTGATTGATCAGGAACTCGACGCGGCATGGCGCGCCCATCCGCCGAAACTGCCGCTGTCGGTTCCGCTTTACATGCGCTGCGGCCTCGGCCAATTTTCGTGAAGAACATTCGCCCTCACGGCAGCAACGTCGAAGCGAACGGCGTCGAGTTTTACGCGCAAGTTGAGTGGGGAACGCCGCTAGACGTCGTATTTGACATTACCGTCTTCGACAATCCGGAACAGGAGCATACGGTCTAGCGCCCGTTTCTTAATGCCCGGCGCCGTCGGTTGAGGACATACAGGCGGCGTCGACTTCGTTTTTTGTCCGCAGTCGCGGGGATGCATCGCGGCGCGTTGGGTTGGAATCAACGTTCCAATTCTTTCTTGATCAGATTGAACCCTGCGTCGATTTTCAAATCGTAGATGTGGCCGCCGCTTCACAGGGCGTCATCGTAACCCCCGTCATCAAACTCGATTTTGTCGCGCGTGATCGGCGATCGTCAAAAGGGGCGATAGGCGCAAGAAGGGGCTTCACTTCGGTGGCGACATGCGCGCCAGCGACGCGGTCGGCCGCGCTTTTCAGTCTACGCTTTTGATTTTGTTGGTGGAGCCAGACGGAATCGAACCGACGACCTCTTCAATGCCATTGAAGCGCTCTCCCAACTGAGCTATGGCCCCATTCCAATCGGACGCCTCTTGGGGGAGGTCCGCGCGGCTTGCCGCCGTTGCGCGCTGTATAGTTCAGCCGCGCGTCGCCTGCAAGCCCGTCGAAGCCCCGGCCTCTCGGGCGAAACGCCTTGCTCAGGGGCGTTCTGCGAGAAACGAATTCACCGTCTCCAGGAATTTCGCCACTGAAATCGGTTTCGACAGATAGGCTTCGCAGCCACCCTGAAGGATTTTCTCCTCGTCCCCCTTCATCGCGAAGGCGGTGATCGCCACGACCGGAATGTTTTTGAGATCGTCATCGGCCTTGAGCAGGCGCGTGACATCGAGGCCGCTGATCTCGGGCAGCTGAATATCCATCAGGATAAGATCCGGGCGATGGTCTCGCGCCAAGGAAATCGCCTCGCGGCCGTTTCTCGCGCGCAGCGTCGCATGGCCGTTCGATTCCAGAAGATCGTTGAAGAGCTTCATATTGAGCTCATTGTCCTCGACGATCAGTATGGTCTTGGTCATTGCCTTTCGGCCCGTTTTCGTGGCGCGATCGAATTTGGCTTAGCATAAGCGGATTAATGGAAAGCGCCAAAAATCCGCGCATTTCTAATGGCCATGCCGTCTTCCGGGCGATCTTCGCGGGCTTGCGCGCGATCGGGCCCTCAACTAAACGGGTTGGAGGTCAGCGTGGTGAGCCGAGCAACGTCTACGCTTCGCGGTCGGCCGAAAACTGCGACGTCCAGCGGCGCTCTCGCTCGCATTGGAGGCGCGAGTCCATGACTCTCCTCATGCCGGCGCCAGAGCCGGAGATTATGTCGCGACGCAATGAAGTGATCGCGCGACTTCGCGCCATTCTGCCTCGTGAAAGCCTGATCGTCGACGAGGTCGCGCGCCGCGCCTATGAATGCGACGCATTCACCATGTATCGCGCCCTCCCGCTCGTCGTCGCGCTGCCGGAGAGCGTCGAAGAGGTGCGCGCGGTCATGGCGCTCGCCGCGGAGATGAACGTCAAACTCGTGCCCCGCGGCGCCGGCACCTCGCTTTCCGGCGGCTCCATGCCGCTCGAAGACGGCATTCTTCTCGGCATGTCCAAGTTCAATCGCATTCTCGAAATCGACTATGAAAACCGCTGCGCGCGCGTCCAGCCCGGCGTCCAGAACCTGGCGATCTCGAAAGCCGTCGAGGCGCAGGGCTTCTACTACGCGCCGGATCCTTCGTCGCAGATCGCCTGTTCGATCGGCGGCAATGTCGCCGAGAACGCCGGCGGCGTTCACTGCCTGAAATACGGCCTGACCACCAACAACATACTCGGGCTGGAGGTCGTGCTGATGGGCGGCGAGCTCATCAGGCTTGGCGGCAAGCATCTCGACAGCGAGGGCTACGACCTCATCGGCCTGATGACTGGGTCTGAGGGATTGCTTGGAGTCGTGACGGAAGTGACGGTGCGGTTGCTACAAAGACCGCCGGTCGCGCGAGTGCTGCTGCTTGGCTTTGCAAGCGTCGCAGCAGGCGCGCGCTGCGTCGGCGCGATCATCGCCCGCGGCGTCATTCCCGCGGGTTTGGAGATGATGGACAAAGCGACCATCCATGCGGTCGAACGCTTTCAGCCCTGCGGCTATCCGCTCGACGCCGAGGCGCTGGTCATCGTGGAACTCGACGGGACGCAGATCGAAGTCGATCATCTCGTCGGCTTCGTGCATGAGATCGCACGCGACGAGGGCGCGACGACGATACGGGCGTCGACGAGCGAGGCGGAGCGGCTGCAGTTCTGGGCCGGACGCAAAAACGCCTTCCCGGCGGTGAGCTGCATTGCGCCCGATTATCTTTGCATGGACGGCACGATTCCGCGGGCGCGGCTGCCGGAGGCGCTCGCCGGCATGGATCGGCTCGCCAAGGCGCAGGGGCTGAGCGTCGCCAATGTCTTTCACGCCGGCGACGGCAATCTGCACCCGCTCATTCTCTATGACGCGTCGAAAGCTGGCGAGGTCGAACGCGCGGAAAATCTCGGCTTCGACATCTTACGCCTGTGCGTTTCGCTCGGCGGCGTTCTCACCGGCGAGCATGGCGTTGGCGTCGAGAAACGCGACCTCATGGGCGAAATGTTTAGCGACGTGGACCTTGAGCAGCAGATGCGGCTCAAATGCGCCTTTGACCCGGCCGGCCGTCTCAATCCGGGGAAAGTATTCCCGACGCTGCATCGTTGCGCCGAATTCGGGATGATGCATGTCTCCGGCGGCAATGCGCCATTCCCAGATCTGCCGAGATTTTGACGATGCAATGCGCTTCGGCGACGCTCGACATCCGCGATGAGGCGGACGCCGCAGACGCGATTTGCGCGGCGAATGCGAGAGGCGTCTCCTGCGCGATCGTCGGCGGCGGCTCCAAGTCGCGGCTCGGGCGCAGCGCGCCGCAGGGGCAATCGCTCTCTACGCGCGCGCTGACCGGCGCGACGCTTTACGAGCCGGACGAACTCGTGCTCTCGGCCCGTTCGGGCACATGTCTGGGCGAGATCGAAGCATTGCTGGACGAACATGGCCAGCAGCTCGCATTTGAGCCGATGGACTACGGACCGCTTCTCGGCTCTGCGAAGAGCGCCGCCACGATCGGCGGAGTCATCGCCGTGAACGCCTCCGGCCCGCGACGGATCAAGGCGGGCGCGGCGCGCGACCATCTGCTCGGGTTCCGCTGCGTCACCGGGCGAGGCGAAATTGTGAAGTCGGGCGGGCGCGTCATGAAGAACGTCACCGGCTATGATCTGTCAAAACTCGTCTGCGGCTCCTACGGCACGCTGGCGCTCCTCACCGAGATCACGCTCAAGGTGCTTCCGAAGTCCGAGACCGAATGCACGCTGCTCGCGATCGGCGGGGATGAAGCCGAAAGTCTCGCGCTGCTCCGCCGCGCTGCGGCGACGCCCTGCGAGCCTTCGTCGCTCGCGATGCTGCCGGCCGGCGCCGCGCCCTTGGCGTTGGACGCGCACGCGGCCGCCATTCGCCTCGAAGGCCCTGCGATATCGGTGACGGCGCGCCGCGACGATCTCGCCACGCGATTGGCGAGCGAAGGCCTCCGGTTTGAGACGCTCGTCGAAGCCGACTCGAAGGCGTTGTGGCGCGACTTGCGTGACGCCGCGCCGGTCGCCGGGCGAACCGGCCAGGTCTGGCGCATTTCCGTTGCGCCGACTGAAGGATTTGCGGTCGTCGAGCGCATTCGCCGCGCGGGCGCGCCGATGCTCGCGCATTTTTACGACTGGGCCGGCGGATTGATCTGGCTGTGCGTCGAAGCTGCGCCGGACGCGCACGCCGCCGCAGTGCGCGGCGCAGTCGACGTCGGCGGCGGCCATGCGACTCTCATCCGGGCGAGCGAAGAGACGCGCGCGAACGTTGACGTCTTTCATCCGCAGCCGGCGTCGCTCGCCGCGCTGACGCGCCGCGTCAAGGAAAGCTTCGATCCCGCGCATATTTTGGAGCGCGGCCGAATGCGCGCGGAGTTCTGATGCAGACGTTTTTCTCTCTGCGCGCGCTGGCCGATCCCGACATGGCCGAGACGGAGAAGATTTTGCGCGCCTGTGTGCATTGCGGCTTCTGCACGGCGACATGCCCGACCTATCTCCTCACCGGCGACGAGCTCGATGGTCCGCGTGGGCGCATCTATCTCATCAAGGACATGTTCGAGAAGGAGCGACCGGCCGACGCGCGAACGGCCCGTCATATCGATCGTTGTCTGTCCTGTCTCTCCTGCATGACGACTTGCCCGTCGAGCGTGCATTTCATGCATCTCGTCGATCACGCGCGGGCGCATATCGAGAAAACATATGGGCGGCCTCTTACGGAGCGCGCCGTGCGCGCAGCGCTCGCCTTCGTGTTGACGCGGCCGGCGCTCGCCCGTCCGCTGCTTCGCCTCGCGGCGACGCTGCGCCCCTTGGCGCGCTTGGCGCCGCGCCGCATCGCAGCGGCGCTCGCGCTCGCGCCGGCAGGGATTCCGCCCGCGTCGAGCGTTGACTCGCCGCAGGTCTTCGCGGCGCAAGGCGCCCGCAAGAAACGCGTCGCGCTGCTCAGCGGCTGCGTTCAGACGGTGCTCGACACGTCGATCAATGAGGCGACGATTCGGCTGCTCACGCGCCGTGGCGTCGAGGTCGTGATTGCGAAGGGTGCCGGCTGCTGCGGCGCGCTGCCGCATCATCTCGGCAAGGTCGAGGAGTCGCGACGCCATGCGCGCGCCAATATCGAAGCCTGGTCGCGCGAAATCGATTCCGGCGGGCTCGATCAGGTCGTCATCAACGCCTCGGGTTGTGGAACGAGCGTCAAGGACTACGGCCATATGTTCCGCAACGATCCGACGTTCGCGGACAGGGCCGCGCATATTTCGTCGATCGCGAGAGACGTGACGGAGCTTCTGCAGGAGATCGGCTTTGCGCCTTCGGGCGATGCGCCGAAACTTCGCGTCGCCTATCACTCGGCCTGCTCTTTGCAGCATGGGCAGAAAATATCGCGGGAGCCGGTGGCGCTGCTTCGCGCGGCTGGCTTCGAGGTCGTCGACATTCCGGAAGGCCATATCTGCTGCGGCTCGGCCGGAACCTATAATGTGCTGCAGCCGAAGCTCGCGGGCGAGCTGCGGTCGCAGAAGTTCGCCAATATCGAGAGGGTCGCGCCGGATATCGTCGCCGCAGGCAATATCGGCTGCATTATTCAGATCAGATCGGGCGCGACCCTTCCTGTCGTTCACACCGTCGAACTGCTCGACTGGGCGAGCGGCGGGCGAAAGCCCCCGGCGCTCGGTTAAAGGATTATCTGCTATAATCCTTTCGTCCCTGGGAAGAGGTAAGAAATGCCGCTGCTCGACACATTGCTGGAAAAACGCGCCGATCTCCTGCGCGCAGCGGCGCGCCATGGCGCGTCGAATCTCAGGCTTTTCGGCTCGGTGGCGCGAAGAGCGGAAACGCCTTCGAGCGACGTCGATATATTGATTGATCTCGCCGAGGATCGGGGCTTTGCGGAATTTTTGGCGCTTGCGGAAGAGCTTGAGGCGCTGATCGGTCGGAAAGTCGACTTGGTTACCTCGCGAGGGATTAGTCCCTTTCTCAAGCCGCTCATAGATAGGGAAATCCTTACTCTGTGAAATCGGATCGTCTATATCTCGAACATATCCTCGACAGCAGCCGAGCTATTGAAACCTATGTGGCCGGGGGTAAGGATTCATTTCTCAATGAGAGACTGATTCAGGACGCCGTCATTCGCAATTTCGAGATTATTGGCGAGGCCGCAAACAGACTTTCGCCCGAGCTTCGCGCCGCGACGCCGACGCCGTGGAAAAGAATAGTGGCTTTCCGCAATCGGCTGATTCATGCCTATTGGGGCGTCGATCTCTTTCTCGTTTGGGATGTCATCGCGAACGAACTTGCGCCGCTCAAACTCGAAGCCGAACGGCTGCTACAGGAGTTGAAGGACGAATAGTCCGCGCCTACCGCAAAAACCCGACAATGTCCTTCACCGCATTCATGTTCTCGCGGGCAATCGCGCGGGCGCGATCCGCGCCGTCGCGCAGCACGCCGTCGACATAGGTTTCATCTTCGCGAATGCGCCGCATCTTGTCGGTGATCGGCGCGAGCTTGGCGACGGCAAGATCGACGAGCGCGCTCTTGAAGGTCGAGAAATTGGCGCCGCCGAATTCGCCGAGCACATCCGCCTTGCTGCTTCCGGATAGCGCCGCATAAATGCCGACGAGATTGTCGGCTTCCGGGCGCCCTTCGAGCCCCTTTTCCTCTGAGGGCAGAGCGTCCGGGTCCGTTTTCGCCTTCTTCACCTTCTGCGCAATCTGATCGGCGTCGTCGGAGAGATTGATGCGCGAATAGTCGGAGGCGTCGGATTTCGACATTTTCTTTGTGCCGTCGCGCAGGCTCATCACCCGCGTCGCCGGCCCCGAGATCAGCGGCTCGGGCAGGGGAAAGAAGGCCTCGCCAAAGCCGTTGCGCGCAATCGACTCGGCGAAGTCGTTGTTGAACTTCTGGGCGATATCGCGCGCGAGTTCGAGATGCTGCTTCTGATCGTCGCCGACCGGCACATGCGTCGCCCGGTAGATCAAGATGTCGGCGGCCATCAGCACCGGATAGTCGAGCAGGCCCATCGAGGCGTTCTCACGATCCTTGCCGGCCTTGTCCTTGAACTGGGTCATGCGATTGAGCCAGCCGATGCGCGCGACGCAATTCAAGACCCAGGCAAGTTCGGCGTGCTCCGGCACCTGGCTCTGGTTGAAGACGATGTTCTCTTTGGGGTCGATGCCGCAGGCGATGAAGGCGGCGGCGATTTCGCGCGTATTCGCCTTCAGCGCGATCGGGTCCTGCGGCACGGTGATCGCATGCAGGTCGACGACGCAATACATGCAGTCGAAACTCTTCTGCAGCTCGACGAATTTGACGATCGCGCCGAGATAGTTGCCGAGATGCAGATTGCCGGTGGACTGCACGCCCGAGAAGACGCGCTGAGGGAAAGTTGACATGGGATAGGCCAAGGTTTTTGAGTTTGGCCGGTCTTATGGCGAACCGTGGCCCCTGGCGCAAGTGTCGCGTACGTCACAAAATAAACCGGCTCAGATCCCTGTTCTTCGCCAGATCGCCGATGTGCTCTTCGACATAGCCGCCGTCGATGACGATTTTCTCGCCGGCGCGGTCCGACGCCGAGAAGCTGATGTCGTCGAGCACGCGCTCCATCACCGTCTGCAGGCGCCGCGCGCCGATATTCTCGACCGAAGTGTTCACCTGCACGGCGACCTTGGCGATGGCGTCGACGGCGGAGGGCGCGAATTCGAGAATCACCCCCTCGGTGCCCATCAGCGCTGAATATTGTTTCGTCAGGCAGGCCTCGGTTTCGGTCAGTATGCGGCGGAAATCGTCCTCGTTCAGTGAGGCGAGCTCGACGCGGATCGGCAGCCGCCCCTGAAGTTCCGGCAGCAGGTCGGAGGGCTTCGCCACATGGAAGGCGCCCGAGGCGATGAACAGCACATGGTCGGTCTTCACGGACCCGTGCTTCGTCGCGACAGTCGTGCCTTCGATCAGCGGCAGTAGATCGCGCTGCACGCCTTCGCGCGACACGTCGGCGCCGCCGCGCCCTTCGCGCGCGCAGATTTTGTCCATCTCGTCGATGAAGACGATGCCGTTGTTCTCGACCTCGTTGATCGCCTCGCGGACGCTCGCCTCCTGGTCGATCAGCTTGTCGCTTTCCTCGGCGACGAGCGGCCCCTGCGCCTCCTTCACCGAGAGTTTGCGCGCCTTGCCGCGTTGCATCGCCTTGCCGAAAATATCGCCGAGCGAAAAGGCGGAGACGCTGGCGCCGGGCATGTTCGGCAGTTCGAACATCGGCATCGAGGAGCCCGACTGGGTCAGCTCGACTTCGATCTCCTTATCGTCGAGTTCGCCGCTGCGGAGCCTTCGGCGGAAGGTTTCGCGCGTGCTGGGCGAGGCCGCCGGGCCGACGAGGGCGTCGAGCGTGCGCTCCTCTGCAGCCTGCTGGGCGCGCGCCTGCACGTCCTTGCGGCGGCGCTCCTTGACCATCACGATGGCGACCTCGATGAGGTCACGCACGATCTGCTCGACGTCGCGCCCGACATAGCCGACTTCGGTGAATTTCGTCGCTTCGACTTTCAGAAATGGCGCACTGGCGAGACGCGCGAGGCGGCGCGCGATTTCGGTCTTGCCGCAGCCCGTCGGGCCGATCATGAGGATGTTCTTGGGCAGCACCTCTTCGCGCATCTGGCCTTCGAGCTGCAGCCGCCGCCAGCGGTTGCGCAGCGCGATCGCCACGGCGCGCTTCGCGTCACTTTGCCCAACGATAAAGCGATCGAGTTCGGAAACGATCTCGCGCGGCGAGAATTCGGCCATGGGGAGTTACCTCGGAACGGCAGTGGGCAGTAGGCGGTCGGCAGTTGGCAGTCGTATCATTCCATTTCCGACTGCCGAATGCCGACTGCCCTATATTTTCTCCACCACCACATTCTGGTTGGTGTAAACGCAAATCTCGGAAGCGATGACCATCGCCCGCCGCGCGATGGTTTCGGCGTCGAGCGGCGAATCGAGCAGGGCGCGTCCGGCCGCGAGCGCGTAGTTTCCGCCCGAACCGATCGCGGCCACCGCGCCTTCGCCTGTTCCTTCGGGCTCCAGAACGTCGCCGGAGCCGGTGAGGACGAGGCCGACGTTCTTGTCGGCGACAAGCATCATCGCTTCGAGGCGCCGAAGGTAGCGGTCCATGCGCCAGTCCTTGGCTAGTTCGACGCAGGCGCGCATCAATTGTCCGGGATATTGCTCAAGCTTCGATTCAAGCCGTTCGAAGAGCGTGAAGGCGTCGGCGGTGGCGCCGGCGAATCCGGCGATGACGTCGCCCTTGCCGAGACGACGCACCTTCTTGGCGTTGCCCTTCATGATCGTTTGGCCGAGGCTGACCTGACCGTCGCCGGCGATCACCGTCTCTCCCGCCTTCTTGACGAGAATGATGGTCGTCGCATGCATCGCCGCCGAGCGGTTTTGTTCGCTATCCATTCGCCTATCCAGCCTGAGACGTTCAGCCGATGTAAGGTTCTGCGGGCGTTTGAGCAAGGCCGCAGCGGCGGCCGCCGCGACCCGGTCAATCGCGCGGCGCGGCGGGCGCGGGAAAATCAAGAATCTCGCGCGTATAGGTCTCGTGCACCTCGGAGACGGGACGTTGATCGCGCGCATACACGACCGCCGTGTGTTCGAAGAGGTCGTGCGGGATCGCGAGAGCGCCGTTCGCCTTTGCCGGCGCGGCGGCGGCAGCGGAGACCTCCCACCCATCAGGCAAGGGCGACCAGCGCATTTTCATTTCGATCGTGCGCCGAAACGGCTGAAGCGGGGCGATCGCCTTGCCGAAGGGCGCTTCTGTCGTTTCCAGCGCGCGATTTGTTTCGTCGGAAAGCCGTCCGGGCACGTACCAATTGTCGGCTTCCGACAGCACATGTTCGCCGCAGGCGAGCTGCACGCGCCGATATTTCACCGGCTCTTCGGCGCCGACTTCAAGCCGACGGCGCGTCTCCTCGCTCGGCGGCTTCTCGATTCCGGCGACGCGCCGCGCGACGAGTTTGGGCTCAGCCGCCATCTTGTGGTCGGCGCACCACTTCTCGAGCGTCGCCGTCGCGCTGCGGCTCGCGAGCAGCGAGGCGTTGAGCGATTGAATCAGCGCCAGCGCTTCGACGCGCGAGACGAAGCCGTCCCGCCAGGCTTCGGCGGCCGCCGTTTGAGAGACCATCGCCGTCACGGCCAGGGCGACAGGAAGTCTATTCCGCATGAGCTTGAACCTCCTTATTGGCTTCGACTTGTTAAAGCCCTCGGGCGCTGCGGCAATATGCGCGCGTAAGCGTCTTCTTAGGGCTTGGCTGCGAAGCTATAAGCATCTTCCGCCGCCGGACATATCGCCGTGGTTGCGCTTGGGCGGGGAATCAATGCGAAGAGAAGGACCGTTCTCGGGTTTTGCCGCCTATTTGCCGAGAGGAGACTTCCGTTGGCGCGCATCTCGCTTCTCCTTGACGCGGAAGCGGGTCCGGTGGCTTATCCGGGACAAAATTGATACAAGCCGGCCGCTTGGGCCGCAGCCGCCGGAATCGCCGGCGGAACCCGAAAAAGGCAGGACATGCGCAGCGCGACGATCGAGCGCAATACGAAGGAAACGAAAATTTCCGTGGCCGTCAGCCTCGACGGCGCCGGCCGGTCGGAGATTTCGACGGGGTTGGGCTTTTTCGATCACATGCTCGACCAGATCGCCCGTCACGCGCCGCTGGATCTGACGGTGCGCGCCGAGGGCGATCTGCACATCGACGGCCACCACACGGTCGAGGACGTCGGCATCGCCGTCGGCCAGGCGGTGGATCGCGCGCTCGGCGACCGCATGGGCATTTCCCGTTATGGCGACGCGCATGTGCCGCTCGATGAGGCGTTGACCCGCGTCGTCGTTGACGTTTCCGGCCGTCCGTTTCTCGTTTACGACGTTTCCTTTCCGGCGCAGCGGATCGGCGGCTTCGACACGGAATTGATGCGCGAATTCTTCCAGGCCTTCGCGGTTCACGCCCGGATCGGGCTGCACATCGAGTGCCTGCGCGGCGTCAACAGCCATCATATCGCTGAAAGCGCCTTCAAGGGCTTCGCCCGGGCCTTCGGCAAGGCGGTCGCGATCGATCCTCGCCGCACGCAGGGCGAAGCGCCCTCCACGAAGGGAACGCTCACCGCCTGACAACAGGCGCGTGACGCCGACGAGGGGACGGCCGATGGCCATATTCACTGTTCATGTTCCGCGAACGGCGTCGGGCCAACTTCCCGCGCCCGATAGGATCGTCTTTCTGCGCGACGGCTTCTCCTGGCCGGCGTTCGTCTTCGGTCCGTTCTGGCTTGCCTGGCGGCGCGCCTGGATCGTCGCCGGCCTGTGGACGCTCCTTCTCGTCGCCTTGGCGCTCCTCGCCTGGAAACTGCGGGTGTCGCGCGAGGCGATATATTGGCTGACGCTTGCGCTTGCCGTCTGGCTCGGCTTCGAAGGCGGTCGGCTCGTTGGCTGGAATTTGGCGCGTCGCGGCTATGTCGAGCGGGATCTTGTCGTCGGCGAGGACATTGACGAGGCGGAGACGGTTTTCTTCCTTCGCCATCGTTCGGCTGAGCCCATCGCCAAGGAAGACATCGCTCGGGGGCCCGCGCCTTGACGACGGCGATCATCGACTATGGGTCGGGCAATCTACATTCCGCCTTGAAAGCTTTCGAACGCGCCGCGCGCGAGTCGCAGGGACCGGCCGATATTCGCGTCACCAGCGATCCTGAGGTCCTGCGCGCCGCCGAGCGCGTCGTTCTGCCGGGCGTCGGCGCTTTCGCCGATTGCAGGCGGGGCCTGATGGCGATCGATGGGCTTTACGCCGCCCTGCAGGAGGCGGTTATCGACCGCGGCCGGCCGTTCCTGGGCATTTGCGTCGGCATGCAGCTTATGGCCGCGCGCGGCCTCGAGCATGGAGAATCGCCGGGCCTCGGCTGGATTCCCGGCGACGTCGGGGCGATCGCGCCCGCCGATCCTTCGTTGAAAATCCCCCACATGGGCTGGAATACCTTGACCTTGCGCCGCGAACATCCGCTGTTTGCCGGCGTGCCGCTGGGAGAGCGCGGCTTGCACGCTTACTTCGTGCATTCTTTTCAGCTCACGCCGTCAGCGCCGGAGCATATCTTGGCGACGACCGACTATGGCGCGCCGCTTGTCGCGGCTGTCGCCCGAGACAATCTGGTCGGCGTGCAGTTTCATCCCGAAAAAAGCCAGAGGCTCGGCCTAGCGTTGATCGGCAATTTCCTTGGGTGGCGCCCGTGATCCTGTTTCCAGCAATCGATTTGAAGGAAGGGCAGTGCGTGCGCCTCGCCCAGGGCGACATGGACCGCGCGACCGTGTTCAACGACGATCCCGCCGAGCAGGCGCGCGCCTTCGAGCAGGTCGGATTCGAATATCTCCACGTGGTCGATCTCGACGGCGCCTTCGCTGGCGCGCCGCGCAACGCCAAGGCGGTCGAAGCCATTCTCACGGCGCTGACGATACCGGTGCAGCTCGGCGGCGGCATTCGCGACATGCGCACGCTGTCGCGCTGGCTGGATAAAGGCGTCGCGCGCGTCATCATCGGCACCGCGGCGGTCAGAGATCCGTCTTTCGTGCGCGAGGCGGCCCGCGTTCATCCGGGCCGCGTCGCCGTCGGCGTCGACGCCAAGGACGGCTGCGTCGCGGTCGACGGCTGGGCGCGCGCGACGCGCATGTCGGCGCTCGATCTCGGCAAGAGCTTCGAAGACGCCGGCGTCAGCGCCATCATCTACACCGACATTTCCCGCGACGGCGTTTTGACTGGCCTCAATATCGAGGCCACGCTGGCGCTCGCCGACGCCTTGACGATACCCGTCATCGCCTCGGGCGGCCTCGCTTCGCTCGCCGATGTGGAGCGATTGCTGCAGCCAGATTGCCGCAAGCTGGCCGGCGCCATCACCGGCCGGGCGCTCTATGATGGGCGGCTCGATCCGGCGCAGGCGCTGGCGATGATTCGGCGCGCCCGCACGGCGACGGAGAACGCGTGATGCTCAAGGCGCGCGTCATTCCCTGTTTGGACGTAAAAGAAGGCCGCGTCGTTAAAGGCGTCAATTTCGTCGATTTGCGCGACGCCGGCGATCCGGTCGAATGCGCCATCGCCTATGACGCCGCCGGCGCCGACGAGCTCTGCTTTCTTGACATCACCGCCAGCCATGAAAATCGAGGCATTCTGCTCGATGTCGTGCAGCGCACGGCGGAAGCCTGCTTCATGCCGCTGACCGTCGGCGGCGGCGTACGCACGCTCGACGACATCCGCAATCTGCTGCTCGCAGGCGCCGACAAGGTCTCGATCAATTCGGCCGCCGTGGCCAATCGCAGCTTCGTTCGCGAAGCTTCGGAAAAATTCGGCGCGCAATGCATCGTCGTCGCCATTGACGCTAAGCGCGTCGCGGATGGACGATGGGAGATCTTCACCCACGGCGGGCGCCGCCCGACAGGGATCGACGCCGTCGACTATGCGCGGGAGGTGACTGACCTCGGCGCCGGCGAAATCCTGCTGACCTCTATGGATCGCGACGGGACGAAAAGCGGCTTCGATATCGCGCTCACGCGCGCCGTCGCCGACGCGGTGCATGCGCCGGTCATCGCTTCCGGCGGCGTCGGAACGCTCGATCACCTCGTCGCCGGCGTCAAGGAAGGCCATGCGAGCGCTGTGCTCGCCGCGTCGATTTTCCATTTCGGCGAATATTCGATCCCGCAGGCGAAGCTTCACATGGCCGCGGCGGGACTGCCGATGCGCCTCGATGGTCTTGAGGTGACGGCATGACGACATTCACCCTTGACGACCTCGCGGCGCTGATCAGATCGCGGCGCAACGACAGCGCGTCGACCTCCTATACCAAGACCCTACTGGACGCCGGCATGCCGAAGATCGCCAAGAAATTCGGCGAAGAGGCGGTCGAAACGGTGATCGCGGCGATCGAGGGCGACCGCCCGGCGCTCGTCAATGAAGCCGCCGATACGCTCTATCATCTGCTCGTCATGCTTGAAGCGGGCGATGTCTCGCTCGACGACGTGTTGCGCGAATTGGAGCGGCGCACCAGCCAGTCGGGCCTCGCCGAGAAAGCCGGCCGCGGAGCCAATGGATGACGGCGGCGGAACTCGTCCCCAACAATGAAGCCCTGTCTCCATATCGGCACTTTACGCGCGCCGAATGGGCGGCCCTGCGCGCCGATACGCCGCTGACGCTGACGCTCGACGATCTCGCCCGGCTGAAATCGCTCAACGACCCGATCTCACTCGAAGAAGTCATTGAAATCTACCTGCCGCTGTCGCGACTGCTCGCGCTTTATGTCGCGGCGACGCAAGGCCTGTTCAAAGCGACGCAGCGCTTTCTCGGGGCCGAGGACGGCAAGGTTCCCTATATCATTGGCGTTGCGGGCTCCGTCGCTGTGGGAAAATCCACGACCGCGCGCGTGCTGCGCGCGCTGCTCTCTCGCTGGCCGAACACGCCGAAAGTGGAGCTCGTCACCACCGACGGATTTCTCCTGCCCAACAGAGTCCTCGAAGCCGAACGACTGATGGACAAAAAGGGCTTTCCCGAAAGCTACGACAATAAATCGCTGCTGCGATTTCTGTCCGACGTAAAGGCGGGGCGGCGCAACGTCTGCGCGCCGGTCTATTCGCATATGACCTATGACGTCATCGAAGGCGAGGCGGCCTGCGTCGATCGGCCAGACATTCTCATTGTCGAGGGCGTCAACGTCCTTCTGGCGCCGCGTCTGCGCGGCGGCCGCGAGATTCCCTTCGTTTCTGACTTTTTCGATTTCTCGGTCTATCTCGACGCCCCCGAAGACGTGCTCGAGCAATGGTATGTGGAGCGATTCCGGCGTCTCCAGCAGACGGCGTTTCGCGATCCGCAATCTTACTTCCGGGTCTATGCCGATCTCGACGAAGAGGAGACGACGCGCGTCGCCAAGGACATCTGGACGCGCATCAATCTCGAGAATTTGCGCCAGAACATCGCTCCTACCCGTCCGCGCGCAAGTTTGATCCTGACGAAGGACGCCGATCACAAGGTCGAGGAAGTGGCGCTTCGAAAACTCTAGGCTTGGCTCCGGCGAGCGCGCCTCGCGTCAGCGCGGGGCTATAGGGGGACGCATGCTCGCGGGTCTGCAAATACTCGTCTTTCTTCTGGCGGCGGTGGCGTTCGTCGCCTTCATCGCCCTGCGCTCGGGCGTCGCCTCGCCGATCCTGCTCGTCGCCGCGGGCGTGCTGATCGCCGTCATTCCCGGCGTGCCGCCCTTTGTGCTCGAGCCGCAATTCGTGTTGCTGCTCGTGCTGCCGCCGGTGATTTACATTTCCGCCATCAACATGAGCTGGCGGGAATTCAAGTTCAATCTGCGGCCGATACTCCTGCTCGCCGTCGGCGGCGTCGTCTTCACCGCCGTTTCGGTTTCGCTGGCGATGAATTGGCTGCTCGGCTGGCCTTTGACGGTCGGTTTCCTGCTCGGCGCCATCGTGTCGCCGCCCGACGCCGTCGCGCCGCTCGCCATTGCGCGGCGGATGCAATTGCCGCGGCGCATCCTCGTGATCCTGGAGGGCGAGGGCCTCGCCAATGACGCCACGGCGCTGGTTCTCTATCGCTTCGCCGTGGCGGCTGTCAGCGTCGGCGCCTTTTCTGCGGCGCAGGCGGGCGGCACATTCGTCGCCATTGTTGTCGGCGAGTTCGTTTGGGGCGCCATCGTCGGCTGGATGATGCTGCGGCTGCGACGCCTCATGCGCGATCCACGCATCGAAATCACGCTGTCATTGATCACGCCGTTCCTCGCCTATTGGCCGCCAGAACATCTCGGCGGTTCGGGCGTCATCGCGACCGTGACGACCGGCCTCTACATCAGCTGGAACGGGCCGAGGCTGATCGGCGCCGCGACGCGCCTGCAGGGCGTGTTCTTCTGGGATTTTTTCCTGTTCCTGATCGAAAGCCTGGTCTTTCTCTTCACGGGCTTGCAAGCGCAAACGCTGCTCGCGCGCGTAAGGGATTATTCGCTCCAAGAGCTTGCGATTTCTGCAGCAGTCGTCTCCCTTGTCGTGATTTTGGCGCGCTTCGTCTGGATGTATCCCATCACCTATCTGCCGCGCTGGCTCATTCCGTCGCTCGCCCGCCGCGATCCCTCGCCGCCTTGGCAGTGGCCCTTCATCATTTCCTTCACCGGGGTGCGCGGAATCGTCTCGCTCGCCGCGGCGTTGGCGATCCCGCTGGCGACGGCGCAGGGCGAGCGGTTTCCCTATCGCGACGCGATTTTTTTCATCACCTTTTTCGTCGTGATGGTGACGCTCGTCTTCCAGGGGGCCGCGCTGCCTTGGATCATCCGCAAACTCGGTCTCGCCAAAGCCGGCATGCAGGAGCGCCTTCTCCACCGCGCCGAGGAGCTGCGCGCCCGCCACGCCGCGATCGAGGCGTCGAGCGCAAAACTCGCGAGTCTTAGCGCGGAGAATGACATTCCTGAAGAAGCGATGCTGACGCTTCGCGAACAGCAGGAATATTTTTCATCGCGCGTCCGGATGAAGTGCGACATCCAGGAAGAGCGCCGCGTGGTGGCGGAGCGTCACGATGAGGTCGAACTGCTGCTCATCGACGAGGAGCGCAATCTGATCAACGACATGTTGCGGGAAGGCAAACTCAAGGACGAAGCGCGCCGCCGCATCGAGCGCGAACTCGATCTGCGCGAGGCGGATGTGTTGAACCGCCGGAGTGAGCGGCTGTGGTAGAGCGACAAGCCGCGTCTAGAGGGGGACGGCGATTAATGTCCCGCAATGTAGGCAATCGCGTCGTCGACCATCGGCCCGGCGCTCATTTCGTCGCGAGATTTTTCCAGGGCATTGCGCACGCTGCTCGAAAGAGGCACATCACCTTCGCTAGTTCGGAGCAAGACCTTGACGTCATAGTCGCCGTAGGTCGAGGTACTGAGGCGAAAGGCGCCATCGTTGTCGGGCCGGAGCGTCCTGACCGGATTGTAATAGGTGTCGGCGTCAAGCTCGAAGGTCGCAGCATACGCGTCCTTGGGTGCGTTTCGGACTTCGAAATCGATGCGATAATGTTGCTTGCCGCCCGACTCGACGACGACTGGCGCGCTGGAATTGTCCGTCTCGAGACGAGCAACGAGTTGTGGTCCGGATTTCATCATCAGATTACCCCTGGAGGCGGCGGATCCCACCTGGACATAAATCTGGCGCGTATCCCGTCAATAGCAATTTTCAATTCGCATTCTATATCGCCATCCGGTGGGGGGATGTCCCGCTTGATGTTGAAAAGCGGAAATCGGCGTTGCTGGCCTGAATGCTATGCGGCTTTCGCGGTTTGAGCAAGATGCTCGTTCGATGGGACGGCGTTCGCCATGCGCTTTGCGAGCGCC
>Ga0194119_10001990_pt1 | contig 35811 bp, 31 predicted proteins | sample TA2MahC100mmetaG_FD_148620 | JGI IMG/M metagenome (GOLD analysis project Ga0194119, IMG submission 148620) | Freshwater microbial communities from Lake Tanganyika, Tanzania - TA2015018 Mahale Deep Cast 100m | ecosystem: Environmental > Aquatic > Freshwater > Lake | place: Tanzania: Lake... | reverse complement strand
CAAGGCGCTGACCACGCCGTCGCGCATCATCGAGGGGATTGGCGCAGGCCTGGCCCGGGCGGGTGCGCGTTTCGATCAGGCGAACCTGTTTCTGCATGGCGCCACCATTGCGATCAACACATTGCTCGAGCGAAGTGGCGCGCGCACGGCGCTCGCGACCACGCGTGGATTTCGCGATATCTATGAAATCGGCCGGGTCAACCGGCCAGAGGCTTACAACCTGTTTTTCAAAAAGCATGTCCCGCTGGTGGAACGGGCGCTGCGCTTCGAGGTGGATGAGCGCATCAATGCAGCCGGTGAGGTGCTGGCCGAGCTGTCCGAGGAGCAGCTTGAGCGGATCGCCAAGACGCTTGAGGCCAGATCAATCGAATCCGTGGCGATTCTGTTTCTGCACAGCTACCGCAATTCCGCTCATGAGCTGGCCGCCAAGCGCTTTTTCGAGGCGCGCCTGCCCGGCCGATACGTCACCGCCTCGCATGAGCTGTCGCAGGAGTATCGCGAGTTTGAGCGCACCTCCACGGTAGCGGCCAACGCCTACATCGGTCCCCGGGTCAGTCACTACCTGAAGGGCATTGAATCGCACCTGGCTGCCGAGCGGTTTCCGGGCACCTTCCTGGTTGTCCAGTCAACCGGCGGTCTCTATGACGTGTCGCAGGCGCAGCAGGAATGCATCCGGATGCTGGAGTCCGGCCCCGCCGCGGGCGTGATCGGCACACGGATGCTCTGCGCAAGCGTGGGCATCGATCGCGCGATTGCGTTTGACATGGGTGGCACCACCGCAAAGTCGGGCGTGATCCTGGACGGCGAGGTGCTGATGACCTCGAACTCGATGATTGGCGGCTACACCGAAGGTCTGCCGGTACAGATCCCGATGATCGATATTCAGGAAGTGGGTACTGGCGGCGGCAGCATCGCGCGGCTGGGTCCTGCGGGGTCGTTGCGTGTGGGGCCGCAGAGCGCGGGCTCGGTACCGGGTCCGGTGTGTTATGCGCTGGGGGGCACAGAGCCCACGGTGACCGACGCGAACCTGGTGCTGGGGCGGCTGGCGGCCGAGCGCTTTCTGGGTGGTGACATGCGGCTCGATCCAACGGCTGCGCGCGCGGCGATCGAGCGCACGATTGCCGAGCCGCTGTCGATCAGCGTTGAACAGGCGGCCGAGGGCATTGTGCGGATCGCTGCAGCCACCATGTCGTCGGTGGTCAAGCGCGTTACCACCGAACGCGGGCTGGATGCGCGCGATTTTCCGATGGTCGCCTTTGGCGGCGCAGGTCCGCTTCACGCCACCCTGGTGGCACGCGAGCTGCACATCGGGACGGTGATCATTCCGCCCGCGCCAGGGCATTTCTCGGCCTTCGGCATGCTGGTGGCGGACCTGCGCCGCGATTTCGTTCGCACGCTGTTCGTGCCGCTTGCAAGCATCGATTTCGATGCGCTTGAGCGGGTGTTTCGCGAGATGGAGTCTGAGGGCGAGCGCGATGTCGCAGGGGTTGCGGGCGAGCACGGCACGCCGGTGGCAAGCCGCGCGCTCGATATGCGCTATGTGGGTCAGGAGCACGCGGTAACGGTTGAGATTGCGCGGGAGGCCTTCGCCAATCGCGATGCACGCGCGATCAAGGCAGCGTTTGACCGGGTGCACACGCAGCGCTACGGCTACTGCTCGGAAACCGAACAGGCTGAAATCGTTAGCGTACGCGCCTCGGTCACCGGGGCGCTCGCCAAGCCCGAACTGCCGCTGCTGCCCGCTGGTCGCGAGTCGCCACCGCCCGAGGCCTCATCGGGTTCGCGACCGGTGTATTTTTCCTCGCGCGGTGGCTGGGTGGATGCGCCCACCTGGCGGCGCGACCGTCTGCTCGCGGGCAACCGGGTCATCGGCCCCGCGCTTATCGAAGAATATGCCTCCACCACCGTGCTCGCCCCGGGCGACCGGATGGAAGTCGACCGCTTTGGCAACCTCGTGATCGAGATCGAACATGACTGATGCACGCATGCACCGGGCCGACCCGGTTACCACTGAAATTCTGCGCAACGGCCTGGTCGCCACCACCGAAGAGATGAAGGCCAACCTGATGCGCACGGCCTACAACATGATCATTTACGAAGCGCTCGACTTCACGGTGGGGCTCTTTGACCGCGACGGCAACACGATCTCGGTGGGCATCGGGCTGCCCACCTTCATCCGCGGCATGTCGAACACGGTGAAGGGCATGATCGCGCACTTCGGCCGTGAGGGCATGGATGAGGGCGATGTGCTGCTCACCAACGACGCCTACACCACGGGCAGCCACCTCAATCACATGACCTTCGTGGTGCCGGTGTTCTGGCGCGGCGAGATCGTCGCGTTCTCGGCCTGCATGGCGCATTGGATTGACGTGGGCGGCCCACTCGATGGCATGACGCTCGACATCTACTCCGAGGGCCTGCAGATGCCCATGGTGAAGGCTTGGCGCAAGGGCGAAGAGAACCGCGATGTGTTTGACATCATTCGCCTGAATGTGCGCGTGCCGGAGCGCGCGATGGGCGACCTGCGTGCCCAGATCGCTGCGGTACGCACCGGCGAGCGGCGGGTCATCGAGATGCTCAACAAGTATGGGCGTGATGAATTCGACGGCGCGATCGAGGCGATTTATCGGCAGAGCGAGGCCGTGAGTCGCGAGCAGATCCGGGCGATTCCCGATGGTGTCTACACGGCTGAGTCGTTCATGGACGATGACGGCGTTGATCTCGGCAAACCGATTCCGGTGCGGGTCACGGTCACTGTGAAGGGCGACGAGATGACCGTCGATCTTTCAAATGTGGGCGAGCAGGTGCGGGGCTTTTTCAACTCGGGTCGGCCGGCGGGGCTGTCGGCCGCGCAGGTGGCGCTCAAGTGCATCGTTGCGCCGCTTGAGATGCCGATCAACGATGGCTGCTTTGTGCCGCTGACAGTGATTCTGCCCGAAGGCAAGTTCGTGAACGCCACGCGCCCCGCGCCCATGCGGATGTGGATGACCTATCCGATGACGGTGATCGACACCATCTTCAAGGCGCTTGCGCCGGCGATTCCCACGCGCGTGGCGGCCGCCCACCATGCTGATCTGGTGGTGGCCAACATCAATGGCCGGCATCCGGCCAATCGCAAACTGTTCCTGTATCTGGGTGGCCTGATTGGCGGCGGCTGGGGCGCCAAGCACAACGAGGATGGCATGTGCGCAACCATCGCCATCAACGATGGCGACACGCATAACGGCCCGTCCGAGCAGGTCGAGGCCAAATATCCCTTCATCATTGAGCGCTACGGGCTGCGCCAGGATTCGGGTGGCGCGGGCAAGCACCGTGGCGGGCTCGGTGCCGAGCAGGTGGTGCGGGTGCTGTCCGACACCATGTTCAACTCGCAGATTGAACGCGTTGAGAACCGGCCCTGGGGCTTGTTTGGCGGGCTGTCGGCGCACGGCAATCAGGTGGCCATTCATCGCGGTGGTCAGCCTGAGACCGTGTACGCCACAGGCAAGGTGTTTTCGCAGCTGCTCAAGCCGGGCGATGCCTACGTGCTGCGCTCGGGCGGGGGCGGGGGTTTCGGTAAGCCCACCGATCGGCGACGCGAGCAGGTCGAGGACGACGTACGTCAGGGCTATGTCTCGATCGAGGCGGCGCGCGAGCAGTATGGTGTGGTGATCGATCCGGTGTCGATGAAGGCCGATGCGGCCGCCACCGATGCGCTTCGTGCGCGGATGCGCGCCATGGGGCTGCCCAAGGATCAGCCGCTTACCTCGAAAGCCGAGCCGCCGGGCGGCGCCCGCGTGCTGCCGCTCAAAGCGCGTCGCACGCTGGGGCTTCGTGAACGGCAATGGCAGGCCGAGGTTCAGGCTGCCGGGCTGATGCGGGACCGCTGCTGCAGCTGAGGCAGGGCGCCGCCGTGCTGGCGCGGGGCCGCCCGGTCGGGGCGCGCGTCGCCCGCGGCTGCCGGGCCCGTGGCTGTCGGGCGACAGGCTCCTAGATACGGCCCTCGGCTTTGATGCGTTCAATGAAGTCGGGGCTGGTATCGACCGTGAACTGATCGCGGGTGCGGATGTAGCGATCGGCGAACAACCGACCGATCGGAAAATAATTCGCCATGTTCACGCGCAGGGTGGCGGGGTCGATGATGCCGTCGCGCACGTGCAGCCAGTGGATTTGGCCGATGGCGAGCAGCCTTCGCCTGCCGATCTCGATTTTCTGGAAGAGCGTGCACTCGAGGGCGACCGGCGCGTCGGCGAGTCGAGGCGGCTTGATGACTGTGCTTGGACACAGCGAGAGTCCCAGCACCTCGGGTTCGCTCACTTCAGGCGGATACGCGGTGCTGCAGGCATGCATCCGGTCAGCCAGGGCCTCATCGACCAGATTCACCACAAACTCGCCGGTGTCGACGATGTTGCGTGCGCTGTCTTTCAGGGTGCCGTCGGACCGGCACTCGAGGCTCACGATCAGAATGGGCGGGTCATCGCCCATCAGATTGAAGAAGCTGTAGGGCGCGGCGTTCACGATGCCCGCGGGGCTTTGCGTGGACAGGAGCGCGATCGGTCGTGGCAGAACCAGGCTCGAGAGGAGCTTGTAGCAGAGCCCGGTATCCAGGGCGGAAAGGTCAAAGTGCATGGGTGAGAGCTCCGGATCAGGGGGTTGGCAACACGGCAACGCGGTGTCGCCAGCATGCGGTGTGATCAGCTGGCGTCTTGCGTGATGGGCTCGAAGCGCCCCAGCGCACGGTTCTTGCGCACCGCGTCCCAGGAGTAGAGGCAGGCGTTCATCGCCACCCACACGCCCGGGCGCTGCGTACGCGCGCAGGCCAGTGCAAAGCCAAGGTTGAACAGGGCGTCGGAGCCGTCGATTTCAGCCGGCACCATCGCGCCAGTGAGCACAATGGTGGCGTCGAGCGTCGCGCGGCCCAGCACTGCGGCGGTATCGACCATCGTGTCGGTGCCGTGGATGATGACGATGCGTGGTTCGGCGCTTGCGCGACAGGCGGCGAGAATCGACTGGCGGTGCGTATCGGTCATGTCGAGGCTGTCAAGCGCCATCAGCACCTGCACCGCCGGCGGTTCGGCCAGGCGGGCACGAGCAAGAAGCGCCGGGAGGTGACTGTCGGCAAAGACGAGTTGCCCGGTCAGCGGATCGTAGTGCTTGTCGAAGGTTCCGCCGGTGGTGATGATTCGAAGCGACATGGTCGGTTGCGGGGGGTTTACGTGGCGGATACGCGGCCGGGGCAGGCGAGGTGCTGCGTGCGGCTAGCCGGTTTGCGTGGCGCTCGCGCGCTCGATCAGTTGCTGCCAGCCGTCGTCATCATGCGGCCAGGCGCGTTCGGGCAGCTGGTTCAGATGGCGTAGCAGCGTGGCCGCCAGCCAGGCGGGCGGCTGGCCCAGCGCGCTGGGTGGGTCGCGCCAGAGCCGGCGCACCAGGTTGGCGTTCACGCCAAGCCGTGCCGCGAGCGCATCGATGATCTGCCGGTCCTGTCCGGCGTCGATCGCGTGGCGCAGCCACCCGGTGTGCTCGATGCCGTGCAGACAGGCCTGGCGCTCGATGGCGGGCCGCAGCTCATAGCTGGGGCCTGAGGGCACGCGATCGGGCAGCGCCGTGTCGCTGTCGGACGCGAGCGAGCCGTGCGCAATGCGCGCGTGGGCTTCCAGTGGCATGAGCGTTTCGGTCAGAAAATTCACCAGCGTGGGCAGGCGGCTGATCAGGTGCGCGCGCGCGGCCGCGTGGCGGGGCGCGAGCACCAGCCAGTTGTAGCAGCCCAGATGCTTGCCGACACCGGTTCGCGCGAGCAGCGCAAGCGCGGCAGGATCGAGCGCGTCTTCGATGATGGCGGCGATTCGCGCATCGACCTGCGCCTCGCGCTGATCGACCGAGCGCAGCACCCGTCCATAGAAGGCGGGATCGATCGTGCCATCGCGAAGCGCCGCACGCAGTCGCTCGGTGAAATCCGGGTAACGATCGTCGTGACCAAACAATCGTGTGGCGGTGCTGGTGTCCAGGCGATGCTCGCGGTCGAGATGGCGCACCCAGTCGGCGCGGCGGCGCTCGAGCGTGGTGAGCATGTCGCCCGCGAGCGCTTCAAAGAGCAGGTCGAGCAGCGGGGCGGAGGCGTCGCTCGAGGCGGATTCGGCGTTGCCGCGGTTGGTGTCGGGCGGCAAATTGCCTGGGCCGCGCAGCGCCGTCGGCGCGCTGAGGGATCGCTCGTTGCGGGCGAGCATGTCGACCACCAGCAGCAAGGTGCGATTGCTGAGGAGCGCGCGGAAATCGTAGACCAGCTGGTCACGGTCAACGCCGATGAAGCGAATGCCAAGACCCCAGGTACGGGTGAGCTGCGCGAACACCGGATGGGTCATCAGCGACAGCCGCGAACCCAGCGGCAGCATCAGCATCAGCAGCCGCCAGTCGGAGGAGGGCGCGCGAAAGACGAGCGCACGTGGGCTTGCCGCGTAGGTGGTGGACAGGTGCGCGAGTTCGGGTCCGCTGTGGCTTGCGTCGCACAATGCCTCGTCGACCGGATGGGGGTCGATGAACAGGGCAGTGGCGTGTCTCAACCGGTACGCTTGGCGAACACGAGCAGGCTTGCGCCCGCAAACAGAAACGCGCCCGACATGAGCACGCGCCCGACCGAATCGCGCCAGAGCGCTTCCAGGGCGAATGCAAGACCCGCGAGCAGCAGAATACGCGCGGTGCCCGCAGTGCGCTGCGCGGGGCTGGCTTGTCGTTGAATCATGATCATGAACCGCAATCTACCCGAACATCGGTCTGCTGAAAACCCAAGGGTTGTCGACCCGGGACAGTGTCTCAGAACGGCAACTGGCGCGGGCTGCGGTGGTCAAGTCGGTGGCGATCGAGCACGGTGATCGCCCGATCGCCTGCGGTGAGCGCCACCGGATCGCCGGCTGCCAGTGTGCCTGTCTGGACCACCGCGCAGTAAAACCCGGTATAGCCCGACTGAACCATCATCTTGGCGGCCATGGATAACCCCAGTCGCGCATTGAGCTTGAAGCAGGGATCGCGGGGGCGCGTCACGCGCAGGCGCACGCTGCCGATGGCCAGCAGGTCGCCCACCCAGACCTGCGATTCGGAGAGCCCCTCGATGGTCAGGTTCTCACCCAGCGCGCCGGCCTCGGGCAGCGGCGCTCGCCCATGCTGGTGTGCAAGCGACTGCCAGAACCGGTAGTGCTCGAGCGGATAGACGTAGACCGCCTGCAGTGGCGGCCCATGGATGCGGCGCTCGACCGACTCGTCGCCGTCCAGGCCGCGCTCGGTCACCGCGCAGGGGTCAGGCTGGGTGAGCGTACTGACTGGCCGCTTGTTGATGGCGCTTTGGGTGGCGAAGCGCTCGCTGCCGTCCTGCGCGAAGAGCGGCGCCGCGCGGCCAACGCTTGCAGCGATCAGCCGCGCCATTGCGTGACAAGCGACAGGCCGGGCAGCGCGATGCCTTCGATCTGCGTGCTCCAGCGGCCGGGCTCGCCAAGCGGCTGCGCGTCGGTCAGCGTGCCCGTGGTGATGATGTCGCCGATCGCAAGTGCGGTACCGCGCTCACCGAGTTCGCGCGCCAGTCGGCCAAGCGAGGCGAGTGGGCTGCCAAGCACCACGCTGCCGCGGCCTGACCAGCGCTCGCCGCCCTCGCGGGTCATCGTGAGCGTGAAGGTTTCGAGCGCGCGGATGAGCGCAGCGGGGCTCGCCGCCAGCTGATCGGGTCGCAGGCGCGGGCCCACGATCAGCGCTGCATGCATTGCCTGCGCCGCGTGGCTTTCCATGGGCAGCGACCGCCAGTCGGGATACGGGGTGTGGACGATCTCGAAGCCGTGCGCGATCCAGGCGCAGGCCTCCAGCAGCGCCTCGGGCGTCCCGGCCCGCGGTGTGCGGGCGAGCCCCACGATGATTTCCGGCTCGATGCGGGGCGCCGACAGTCCGTTCAGAACGAACAGCGCCTGGGTGGAATCGAGCAGTCTGACGGTGCGGTCGTAGAGCCGGCCCCAGATCGGCCGGTCAATCCCCAGCCGCGGCCAGGCCGAAGTATTGGTGAGGCCAACCTTCCATCCGATCGGACGGTCGCCACGCGCCTCGCGCAGCACGACGATGTCGCGCGCCATGCGTTCGCCCTCCGCCCAGTCGGTGATCGGCTGGGTGTCCTCGCGACGAATGGTCTGGCCGGCGTCCATCGTCGACAGCAGCAACTCGGGTGTCAGAGGTTTCATCGGAGTATTCGGGATTGTGGCCCCGGGCGCGGCCCGGAGTGTAAAGTTGGGGTTTTCGTTTCCGGAATTGCATTTCCAGGATGCGAATTCTGCCGGGAATGTCGGCAGAACGCACCGGAGCCCGGTCTGACCGCAAGACCAACAGGCAGACACACCGGTTACACAGGCTGGTAGGCGTTCGCACCTTGCACGACAGGTTGCGGGTCGTCTCCCGGAAGCATCGCCAGGAGAATCTGAGGATGAATGCATCGAACGCTCAAGCGGTTGCCGCGATGAATTCGGTCTGGAATGCCACCACGGTGGCTGCGCCCGACTACGTCCGCCACCGCGGGGTGATCGAGTGGGTGGCATCGATTGCTGCACTCGCCCAGCCCGACCGCGTGGTCTGGTGCGATGGGTCGGACGACGAATACAAACGGCTGTGCGACCAGATGGTGGCCGCCGGCACGCTTCGCCCGCTCAACCCCGCCAAGCGTCCCGGCTCATTTCTCGCATGGTCCGATCCCTCCGACGTGGCGCGTGTGGAAGACCGCACCTTTGTGTGCCCGGCGCGCCGCGAAGAGGCTGGCCCCACCAACAACTGGGTTGACCCGGTTGAAATGCGCGCCACCATGCGCGGTTTGTTTACCGGCGCGATGCGCGGCCGCACGCTGTATGTGGTGCCGTTCTCGATGGGTCCGATGGGTAGCCCGATCGCGCATCTGGGCATCGAGCTTACCGACAGTCCCTATGTGGTCGTCAGCATGCGCACGATGACCCGGATGGGGCGGCGGGTGTATGAGCTGCTGGGCGAGTCGGGCGCCTATGTGCCCTGCGTGCACACGGTAGGCGCGCCGCTTGCCGCCGGACAGGCCGACGTCTCCTGGCCCTGCAATCCCACCAAATACATTGTTCACTATCCGGAAACCCGTGAAATCTGGTCGTTTGGATCAGGCTACGGCGGCAATGCGCTCCTGGGCAAGAAATGCTTTGCGCTGCGAATCGCCTCCACGATGGGGCGTCAGGATGTCGCCGCCGATGGCGAAGGTTGGCTTGCCGAGCACATGCTGATTCTGGGTGTCACCAGTCCCGAAGGCCGTAAATATCACGTGGGGGCGGCGTTCCCGTCTGCCTGCGGAAAAACCAACTTCGCGATGCTGATTCCGCCCGAGGGCTTCAACGGCTGGCGGGTCACCACCATCGGCGATGACATTGCATGGATCAAGCCGACGGCCGACGGGCGGCTACGCGCGATCAATCCCGAGGCGGGCTACTTCGGGGTCGCACCGGGCACCAACGTCCGAACCAATCCGAACTGCATGGCCACGCTGGCTGCAAACACGATTTTCACCAACGTCGCGTTAACCGATGACGGCGATGTCTGGTGGGAGGGCATGACCGACACGCCACCCGATCATCTGATTGACTGGCAGGGCCGCGACTGGACGCCGGCCGACGGCAAAGCCGGCCGCAAGGCCGCACATCCCAATGCCCGCTTCACGGTAGCGGCCACACAGAACCCGGCGATCGATTCGGCCTGGGACAGCGTGGAAGGCGTGCCCATCGACGCGTTTATTTTTGGCGGGCGTCGCTCAAGCACGGTCCCCCTGGTGACCGAGGCGCGCAACTGGGTCGAGGGCGTCTACATGGCGGCCACGATGGGCTCGGAAACGACCGCTGCGGCAATGGGCCAGCAGGGCGTGGTGCGGCGCGATCCCTTTGCGATGCTGCCGTTTTGCGGCTACAACATGGCCGACTATTTCCGCCACTGGCTCGAGATGGGGGCCAAGCTCTCGGCGCGTGGCGCGGTGCTGCCGCGCATCTACTGCGTCAACTGGTTCCGTACCGATGAGAACGGTCGCTTCGTGTGGCCCGGGTTTGGCGAGAACATGCGCGTTCTGCGCTGGATTGTCGAGCGGGTTGAGGGTCGTGCGCAGGGTGGCGAGCATGTGTTTGGCATCAGCCCCCGCTACAACGATCTGCATTGGGCGGGGCTTGCCTTCCCCGAAGATCGGTTTGCGCGGATCACCTCAATCGATCTGGCGGCCTGGCGCGAGGAGTTCCGCCTGCACGGCGAGCTGTTCGATTCGCTGGCGCGGCGCATGCCGGCCGAGCTGCTCGAGGTCAAGCGTGCGCTCGAGCTCAAGCTCGCGGCGTAGCGCGTAAGGCACACCGGGCCAGCGCGGCGCGCAATCGGCTGACGCGGGTCAAAAGGCGCGCGCAGGCGCACGCGCGCCGGGCGCGCATCGGGCCTTTACAGTCGTCAGCTGTCTGACTTGCTGCGGGTGGTGATGCCTGTTGCCACGTTCCATGAGTTTGCCCGCAGCGGCCCGGGCCCGCTGTGTCCTGCATGCGGGGCCTGTTTAGGTCGCGCCGATCCGCCGCCATTCTGCTCGGCGTCGCTGGGCGATGCCGAGCGCAATCACCCCGCGCCGGTTTTTGCCGTGCGTCTTCGCGCCAGACAGATGCTGTACCAGGCGGGCCAGCTGGGCGATGCGGTGTTTGCGCTGCACGGCGGTCTGGTCAAGGAAACGCTCGGCGCTGAAGAGGGCGAGCGCGTGGTCCGGTTGATTGGTGGTTCGGGCGTGACGGGGCTTGTCGCCCTGTTGGGCGAGCCGCATCGGCACTCGGCCCGCGTCGTGGGCGACGGTGTCGCCTGCCGGATTCCGGTGGCGCGACTGCGCGAGCGACTTGCGCAGGAACCGGCGGGCGCACTCGCGCTGCTCGCGCACTGGCAGGGTGCGCTCGATGATGTCGATCGCGTCATCGCGGCCTTTGGCAGCGGGCCCGCGCGTGCGCGGCTGGCGCGCTACATCCTGTTTCTATTGGAGGCGATGGGCGACGACGCGCGGCTGCGCAGGCAGGCGGCGGCCGAGCTGATCGGCGTGACCCCGGTCAGCGTGACCCGGCTGATCGGTGAGTTCAAACGCAGCGGCCTGGTACGGGAGGAAGGACTGCGGCTGCAGGGATGTGACCGGCAGCGGCTGAGCGCGCTGGCAGCCCACGCGCGCACGCCGGGGCCTCGGCTTCTGCAGCCGGCATAGGCGTCGCCTGTCAGTTGCTTTTGACGCGCGCGCCTGCGCTAAGCATGTCTGCCTGAGCGATCGCGGCGATCAGGCTTGACGGGTCGGCCAGACCCTGACCGTCCGCGCCAGCCCGGCCGGCCAGATCGAAGGCGGTGCCGTGATCGGGGCTCGTGCGTACAAACGGAAGTCCGATCGTGATGTTCACGCCCTGGTCCAGACCGAGATACTTGATGGGGATCAGCCCCTGGTCGTGATACATCGCGATGACCGCGTCAAATTCGGCCAGGCCACGTGCGCGCATGAAGACGGTATCGGGTGCAAAGGGGCCGCGTGCATCGATGCCCTGTGCGCGGGCCTCGCTGATGGCGGGCGCAACGATGTCGATTTCTTCGCGTCCGAAGAGACCGGCTTCGCCTGCGTGCGGGTTGAGTCCGGCCACCGCGATGCGGGGCGCTGCGAGTCCGGCGGCGCGAAGCGCCCGGTCGGCGATCTGAAGCGTGCGAACGATTAAAGGTGCATCCAGCGTGCGCACCGCCTCGGATAGCGCGACATGAATGGAAACCAGCACCACGCGGAGCTCGGCGTTGGCGAGCATCATCCGGACCTCGACGCCGCCCGCCAGCTCCGCGAGCAGCTCGGTGTGCCCGGGGTAGTGGTGGCCGGCCGCCTGCATCGCCTCTTTCGAGATCGGGGCGGTGACCACCGCGCGCACGGCGCCCGCCTGTGCCATGCGGGTCGCGTGCACGATTGAGCGCCAGGCGGCATCTCCCGCGCGGGGGTCGACCCGACCGTGTTGCAGATCGGCGGGAACGGTTGCCGCCGGCTCGATGCGCGGCGGGATGGGCAGCTTGAGCCGCTGGGCCTCTGCGGCCAGCCAGTGCGGATCGCCGACCGCGATCAGCGCCTGCGGGTCGGGCGCCTTCGCGATGGCTTTCAGCAGGATTTCGGGGCCGATGCCGCAGGGATCGCCCATTGTGATGGCGATGGGCGCGGGCGAGGCAGGCGTGTGAGCCATGTCGGTTGGGTTGCGTCAGTGGGGGGTTGCGGTTCGGCCGGCGGCCTCGAGCACCGCTTCAAGCAGCACCTGTGCGCCCGCGGCAAGATGCCCGGGCTCGGCGTTTTCGATTTCGTTGTGGCTGATACCGCCCTCGCAGGGGACGAAAATCATGGCGGCCGGGCAGGTTTTGCCGACATACACCGCATCATGGCCGGCGCCGCTTGCGATTCTGCGCACCGACTGTCCCGCCGCGCGCGCCAGGGCTTCGATCCGGCTTACCCAGTGCGGGTCAAAGTGACACGGCTCGAAGTGCACGACCTCAGTCAGGTGCGCCTCAAGCCGTTCGTCAGCTGCGATGCGGCTGATGCAGGCGCGGATGTCGTCGACCATGGCTGCCAGCGTGTCAGCCTGGGCGTTACGCAGGTCAATGGTGAGTCGTACGCGGCCAGGGATGACATTGCGCGAGTTGGGCGACACCAGCAACTGGCCCACGGTGCCCCGCGCGTTGTGAGGATACTGGGCTGCAATGCGTCGCACCTGCGTGATGACCTGGGCGGCGCCGACCAGCGCGTCGCGCCGCATGGCAAGCGGGGTGGGGCCTGCGTGGGCGTCCTGGCCGACAAGCTCGAGATCGAACCAGCGCTGGCCCAGTGCGCCCTCTACCGCGCCGATGGTGATGTGCTCGGCCTCGAGGATGGGGCCCTGTTCAATATGGGGTTCGAAAAACGCGGCAAAGCGCGGGGCGGTATCGGATCCGGCATAGCCGATCTGCGCGAGCGCCTGAGCCACCGAGACGCCCTCGAGGTCGGTGCGCGCAAGGCAGTGCTCAAGACTGAACGCGCCGGCATACACGCCCGAGCCCATCATCACCGGCGTGAACCGGCTGCCCTCTTCATTGGTCCAGACCGCGACGGCGATCGGCCGGTCGGTGGTGATCGCAGCGTCATTGAGCGCGCGAATCACTTCCAGCCCGGCGAGTACGCCGTAATTGCCATCGAACTTGCCGCCCGAGGGCTGCGTGTCGATGTGGCTGCCAATGCCCACCGGGTCAGCCTCGCGTGCGCCGGGGCGTATCGCGAAGAGGTTGCCAATCGCATCGACCAGAATGCGGCAGCCAGCGTGGTGCAGCCAGGCGCGCACAAGGTCCCGCCCCTGGCGGTCGAGGTCGGTCAGTGCCAGCCGCCTCACGCCACCTAGTTCGGTGGCGCCAATTGCCGCAAGGTCCATGAGGCTTTGCCAGAGTCGATCGGGATTGATTCGGGGTGATGGTTGGGGGGCGGTCATGGGAGGCTCCTCGAAGGCTTCAGCGCGGGGGCTGGTTCAATGGTTGATCGGCGGGTGGTGCGACGGGCGGGTGGCACAGCGCGGCCGGCCGTGCGGGTCGCAGCCTTGGCCGGTGACGGCGATCGGCCGACCGCACCCAGCCGCTCTGACAGCTCGGCGGCCAGCGCGCGGATCGCATTCAGAAGTTCGAGCCGCCGCGGTTCGCTGGTGCCCGCCTTGATGAGGCTGACCGCCACGGCGGCGATTGCCGGGCCCGGCGCAGCGGAAAACACGGGTGCGCCAAAGCACTGCATGCCTTCAGCCATTTCTTCGTCATCAACGGCATGGCCATGGGTGCGAACGACCTCAAGCTGGCGCATCAGTGCCGCGACATTGGGGACGCTGTGCCGGGTGGGTTTGGGCAGACTGCGTTCGCCCGCAAAGAGGGCGCGCACCTCGTGCTCGTCCAGCGTCGACAGAATGGCCTTGCCGCTCGAGGTGCAACTGGCCGGGAAACGGCCGCCCACCCGAAAGTTGACGGCGAGCGCGCGGGTGCCAGGGCGGCAGCCCAGGTAAAGCACCTCGCGTCCCTCGAGCACCGCGAGCATGACGGTTTCAGTGGCCAGAGGACCCGCGCGGCTTGCAAGCTCGTGGAAGACGCTGGCGACATCGGAATGGAGCGACCAGGCGCCAGCCCACTGAAGCGGCCGTGGCCCCAGTGAGAATTCGCCGGCCTCGTCGCGTCGCACCAGATCGAGTTCGACCAATGTGCAGAGCAGGCCATGCACGCTGCTTTTGGGCGCGTCGAGTTCGCGTGCCAGCTGGGCAAGGCTTGCCGGACGTCGAGCACGCGCGAGCGCATCAAGCAGCCTGACGGCGCGCTCGACCGCGGGCACCAGACGCGTGGCCGGTGCGGCCGGTGCGGCCGATGCGCGGGGCGCCTGGCGGCGCTTTGCTTGGGTTGACAGTGTGGAGGCGGGCATTTAAGGTTTCACAGTCCGTTCGTGTATATGAACGATCGTTCAACCTATTGAACACCAAAGCCAAGGAATCCGCAAGTGGGCAGCCCCGAAAGCATCCTCTCTCAGACCCTGGTGGGTCATTGGATCGGCGGTCAGCCGGTCGCCCCCAGCCCGGCCAGCCGTCGTGCGCCGGTTTACAACCCTGCCACCGGTGCGGTGGCGCGCGAGGTCGGTTTTGCCTCGGCAGGTGATGTGGATGCCGCAGTGCAGGCTGCCGCGGCGGCTGCGCCCGCCTGGGCTGCCACGCCGGCGTTGCGTCGGGCGCGCGTGATGTTTCGCTTTAAGGAAATCGCCGAGCGCCGGGCCGATGAGCTTGCGGCGGCCATCACCGCCGAGCACGGCAAGGTGTTCTCAGACGCACAGGGCGAGGTGGTGCGCGGCCTTGAAGTGGTGGAGTTCGCCTGCGGTATTCCGCAGCTTCTGAAAGGCGAATACAGCGAGCAGGTCGGCACCGGCATCGACATGTACTCGATCCGACAGCCGCTGGGTGTCTGCGTGGGCATCACGCCGTTTAATTTTCCGGCGATGGTGCCAATGTGGATGTTTCCCGTGGCGATCGCCTGCGGCAACACCTTTGTATTGAAGCCTTCCGAGCGCGATCCTTCCGCCTCACTGCTCATGGCGGCGTGGCTGAAGGAAGCCGGTCTTCCCGATGGCGTCTTCAATGTCGTGCAGGGTGACAAGGTTGCGGTTGATGCGCTCCTTGAACATCCGTTGGTGAGCGCGGTCAGTTTTGTCGGCTCAACCCCGATTGCGCGCTACATCCATGACACGGCAGCGGCCCACGGCAAGCGCGTTCAGGCGCTGGGTGGTGCGAAGAACCACATGGTCGTGATGCCCGATGCCGATCTCGAGCAGGCGGTGGACGCGCTGATCGGCGCGGCCTATGGTTCGGCAGGCGAGCGCTGCATGGCGATCTCGGTCGCCATGGCGGTGGGCGATGTTGCCGATCGCCTGGTGGCGCGCCTGGCCGAGCGTGTGCCAGCCATTCGCGTGACCGACGGCATGGATCCCAAAGCAGAAATGGGGCCGCTTGTGACCCGTGCGCACGCCGACAAGGTTCGCGGCTATGTGGATGCCGGCGTTGCCGAAGGCGCGAAGCTGGTCGTGGATGGGCGCGGGTTGAGCGTGGCAGGCCGCGAGCAGGGCTTTTTCCTGGGAGGGTGCCTGTTTGATCACGTCCGCCCCGAGATGAAGATTTATCGCGAAGAAATCTTCGGGCCGGTGTTGTCGATTGTGCGCGTTGCCAATTTCGAACAGGCGCTCGCGCTGGTTGATTCACATGAGTTTGGTAACGGCTGCGCCATCTTCACCCGCGAGGGCGACTCCGCGCGTGAGTTCGCGGCTCGGGTCAAGGTGGGCATGGTTGGCATCAATGTGCCGATTCCGGTGCCGCTTGCCTTCCATTCGTTTGGCGGCTGGAAGGCCTCGCTGTTTGGCGATCATCACATGCATGGGCCCGAGGGCGTGCGGTTCTACACCCGCGCCAAGGCGGTCACTCAGCGCTGGCCGGCAGGCATTCGCGCTGGCGCCGAGTTCGTGATGCCCACCATGAAGTAATCGATCGCAACGACTGCGGTTTTGAAGTCAAGGAACGCAACAGGGAGGGCCGCAATGGGGCTCGCATTAAAAGATGGGGCGCTGCTGCGCACCGAGGGCTATATCGAGGGTGCCTGGACAGCGGCTGACAGTGGTGCGCGGTTTACGGTCACCAATCCGGCCAATGGCGAAGCGCTTGCGCGCGTGGCTGACATGGGTGCGGCGGAGACCCAGCGGGCGATCGCTGCGGCCGAGCGCGCGCTGCCGGCCTGGCGTGCGCGCACAGCAAAGGATCGCGCGGCCATTCTTCGGCGCTGGTTTGACCTGATTCTTGCCAATACCGAGGATCTGGCGGCGCTGATGACCGCTGAGCAGGGCAAGCCGCTTGCGGAGTCGCGTGGTGAGGTTGCGTACGGCGCGTCGTTCATCGAGTGGTTCGCAGAAGAGGGCAAGCGCGCCTATGGCGAGATCGTTCCTTCCCACGCGGCCGATCGCCGGGTGCTGGTGATGCGACAGCCCATCGGGGTCTGCGCGGCGATCACGCCATGGAATTTTCCGATTGCGATGATCACGCGCAAGGTGGCGCCTGCCTTTGCCGCAGGTTGCACGGTGGTCGCAAAGCCCGCCGAGGCCACGCCGTTGTCGGCGCTCGCGCTTGCCGAGCTGGCCGAGCGGGCGGGGTTGCCGCCGGGGGTCTTCAATATCGTCACGGGCGACGCCGCGCAGGCACCTGAGATCGGTCTCGCGCTCTGCGAAAGCCCGGTAGTGCGAAAGGTGTCGTTTACTGGGTCCACCGAGGTGGGTCGGATCCTGCTGCGGCAGTCGGCCAATACCGTCAAGAAGCTGTCGCTCGAACTGGGTGGCAACGCGCCGTTCATCGTGTTTGATGACGCCGATCTCGATGCGGCGGTCGAGGGCGCAATCGCCTCGAAGTACCGCAACGCGGGTCAGACCTGCGTCTGTGCGAACCGCCTCTACGTGCAGGCAGGTGTCTATGGCGAGTTCGCTAGGCGTCTGGCCGCGCGTGTGGCGCAATTCAAGGTGGGGCCGGGTGATGCGCCGGGCGTCACCATTGGTCCGCTGATCGAGCCCGCCGCCATTGCCAAGGTGGAAGAGCACGTGGCCGATGCGCTCGCCAACGGCGCGACCGTGCTGACGGGCGGCCGCCGTCATGCGTTGGGCGGGCTGTTTTTTGAGCCCACGATCCTTGCCAATGTGACGCAATCCATGAAGGTGGCGCGCGAGGAAACCTTTGGACCGGTTGCGCCGCTGTTCCGCTTCCAGACCGAGGACGAAGTCATCGAGATGGCCAACGCCACCGAGTTTGGTCTGGCGGCCTATCTCTTCTCACGCGATCTGGGTCGGGTGTTCCGTGTGGCCGAGGCACTCGAGAGCGGCATGGTGTGCGTCAACAGCGGCCTGCTGTCCACCGAGATCGCGCCCTTTGGTGGGGTCAAGCAGTCGGGGCTGGGTCGCGAGGGCTCGCGGCACGGCATCGATGAGTATCTCGAGATCAAGTATCTGTGTCTGGCCGGCATTGGCGCATGACCGTGTCGCAGCGGCGCAGGCAATCAGGCGGGAGTCCACGATGAGAATCAAGGCGGCGGTGTTGCGCAACATGGGTCTGCCGATGCCCTACGCGCAAAGTCAGCCAATCTCCGTTGAGGAGGTCGAGCTTGCCCCACCCGGGCGCGGCGAAGTGTTGCTGCGTATTCATGCGGCAGGTCTCTGCCATTCGGATCTGTCGGCAATCAACGGCGACCGGCCCTGGCCGATGCCCATCGTGATCGGACACGAGGCCGCGGCCGAGGTCGTTGAGCTGGGCGATGGCGTTACCGACCTGGCGGTGGGTGACCATGTCGTGCTGATCTTTCGGCCCAACTGCGGTGCCTGCGCCAGCTGTTCGGTTGGGCGGCCCGCGCTCTGTGGTCCCGGGGGTGAGTCAAACGCTGCCGGCTCGTTATTGGGTGGATATCGGCGCCTGTCTGCGGTGGGGCATGCGGGCATCGATGGGCGCGCGGACGGGCCGCTTCATCATCACCTGGGCTGCGCGGCGTTTGCCGAATACGCCACGGTGTCGCGTCGGTCGGTGGTGCGTATCGATCCCACGCTGCCCTGGGACGAAGCGGCGCTTTTTGGCTGCGCGGTCATCACGGGTGCGGGCGCGGTATTCAACACCGCAAAAATGGAAGCCGGGTCGCGGGTGGCGGTGGTGGGCCTGGGCGGAGTCGGCTTCTCGTCGCTCTTGGCGGCGGTCGCCGGGGGCGCGCGGCAGGTGGTGGCGGTTGACATGCTCGATTCGAAGCTTGCGCTTGCCCGTTCGCTTGGCGCGACGGTTTGTGTCAATGCATCGGAGCCGGATGCGCTCGAAAAAATTCGCGAGGCAACCAGCGGTGGGGTTGATTACGCTTTCGAGATGGCGGGTAACGTGGCGGCGCTCGAGCTTGCCTATCGGATGACCGCGCGGGGCGGCACCACGGTTACGGCGGGGCTGCCAAACCCGGCGGCGCGCTGGTCGCTTCAGGCGGTATCGTTGATCGCCGAGGAGCGCACGCTGAAGGGCAGCTACGTGGGCTCCTGCGTGCCCTCGCGTGATGTGCCGCGGTTCATTGCGATGTACCGGCAGGGGTTGTTGCCGGTGGACTGCCTGCTGTCGGAGAGAATCCGGCTGGAAGACATCAATCCGGCGCTTGACCGGCTCGCGCGCGGCGAGTCGATTCGCCAGGTGATGATGATGGGCTGAGGTCCAATGAGTGCTGCATCCGAGTCATACGATTATGTGATTGTGGGCGCCGGAACCGCCGGCTGCCTGCTTGCCAACCGCTTGTCGGCAGACCCGTCGGTATCGGTCCTGCTGCTCGAGGCGGGCGGGCGGGACGACTATCTCTGGATCCACATTCCGGTTGGCTATCTCTATTGCATTGGCAATCCCCGTACCGACTGGATGTTCAACACCGAGGCCGACCCCGGCCTGGCGGGCCGGGCGATTCGGTATCCCCGGGGCCGGGTGTTGGGGGGCTGCTCGTCGATAAACGGCATGATCTACATGCGCGGCCAGCGGGCCGATTACGACGGTTGGGCTGCGCTTGGAAATCCAGGTTGGTCCTGGACGGACGTGTTGCCCTGGTTTTTGCGCCATGAGGACTATCACCGGCGCGATGACGGCGCAACCGACGCGCTGCACGGCCATGGCGGCGAATGGCGCGTGGAAGGGCAGCGGCTCAGCTGGACGATTCTCGACGCGTTTCGCCGGGCGGCGGGAGAGGCGGGCATTCCGCCCACGGACGACTTTAATCGCGGCGACAATTTCGGGTGCGGATATTTCGAGGTCAATCAGCGTCGTGGCGTCCGGTGGAATGCATCGAAAGCGTTTCTGCGTCCGGTCGAAAATCGGCCCAATCTGCGAGTGGTTTGCGACGCGAGCGCTGATCGGCTGGTTCGCTCCGATGACGGTTCCGGGCGAGTCGTTGGCGTCGAATGTAGGCTGGGAGCGGGTACTGGCGAAAGCAAGCGCTTCCTAGCGTCGCGTGAGGTGGTGTTGGCAGCGGGTGCGATAGGCTCGGTGCAGATCCTGCAACGGTCCGGAATCGGGCCTGCGCCAGTGCTGGAGCGGGCCGGCGTACCGGTGGTCACCGAGCTCAAGGGCGTGGGGGAGAATCTGCAGGATCATCTGCAGCTCCGAATGATTTACAAGGTCCAGGGCGTGCCCACGCTCAACGAGCAGGCCAACAGCCTGTGGGGCAAAGTTCGCATGGGGCTGCAATACCTCACGAGCCGGTCCGGGCCCATGTCAATGTCGCCGAGTCAGCTGGGTGCATTCGCGCCATCTGATCCCCGCCATGACCGTGCCAATGTTGAGTATCACGTCCAGCCCTTGTCGCTGGATCGCTTTGGCGAGCCGCTGCATCAGTTTCCGGCCTTCACAGCGTCGGTGTGCAATCTCAGGCCCACCTCTCGGGGGTCGGTGGGTATTGTGTCGGCTGATGCCGATGCGCCGCCCAAAATCACGCCGCACTACCTGTCAACGGAAGAGGATAGGCGGGTAGCGGTCGAGTCCATCCGCCTGACGCGTCGGATTGTTGGCGGATCGGCATTGGCTGTTTACACACCGTCAGAGTTTTTGCCCGGTGAGGCGTGTCAGACCGATGAGGAACTTGCCGAGGCGGCGACCCGGATCGGCACGACGATCTTTCATCCGGTGGGCACCTGCAAAATGGGCCCTGCCTCGGACCCCAGGTCGGTGGTGGATCACCGGCTTCGCGTTCACGGTGTGCCGGGGTTGCGGATTGCCGATGCTTCGGTCATGCCCACGATCACCTCGGGCAATACAAATGCGCCAACGCTGATGATCGCCGAGAAGGCTGCTGCGATGATTGTGGAGGATGCGCGGAGGGCCTGACCGCGAGCGGACCAGGGGTGGTCGCGTCGGGCGCTGCAGAGTCAGTCATGGATCAGGTTCAGTCTCTGGTGGTGGGCGCGGGCGCCGTTGGCCTTGCGATCGCGCGCGAACTCGCAGTGTCGGGTCGTGAGGTGGTTGTGCTCGAGCAGGCGGATGCGTTCGGCACGGTGACCAGCTCACGCAATAGCGAGGTCATCCATGCGGGCATCTATTACGCACCGGGCTCGCTGAAGGCCAGGTTGTGTGTTGAGGGCCGCGAAGCGCTTTATGCGTACTGCGATCAGCATCGCGTGGCCTATCGCCGCTGCGGCAAGCTGATCGTTTCGCCATCGCTGGACCGCCGCCCACAGCTTGAGCGGATTGCGACGCGTGCAGAGCAGGCAGGGGTTTCCTCTTTAAGGTGGCTGGAGGGCGGGGCGGCTCGGGCAATGGAGCCGGCGCTGTCCGCTGCGATTGCGCTCTGGTCTCCTGAAACCGGCATTGTGGATAGCCATGGGTTGATGCTCGCGCTCTTGGGCGAGGCAGAGGCGCACGGTGCAATGTTCGCGCTATGCAGCCGGCTGTCCAGTGCGGCGGTCGTTCAGGGGGGGTTCGTGGTGCAGGTACAGAGTCAGGGTGTGATCACAGCGCTGCGCTGCCGCGAGTTGATCAACGCTGCGGGGCTGGATGCAAGTGCGGTGGCGATGTGCATCGAGGGTTTGTCGGAGGCGTACATCCCGGTGACGCGATACGCGAAAGGGCATTATTTTTCGCTGGCGGGTCGGTCGCCGTTTAGCCGATTAATTTATCCCACGCCCGATGAGGCTGGGCTAGGCGTGCATCTGACGCTGGACCTCGCTGGTCAGGCGCGATTTGGCCCGGATGTGGAGTGGGTGGCAGCGCCCGATCAGTACGACGTACCGCCCGAGCGGGCGGAGGCTTTCTACGCCGCGATTCGCGAGTATTGGCCGGACCTTCCAGATGGTTCGCTTCAGCCGGCGTATGCGGGTATTCGGCCCAAGCTGGTCGGGCCTGACCAGGCGGCCGCTGACTTTCGGATCGACGGGGTGGGTGTTCACGGCGTTGGCGGCCTCGTGAATCTGTTTGGCATTGAGTCACCCGGGTTGACTGCATGCCTGGCGATAGCGAAGCAAGTGCGGCAAAGGCTCGACGAGGGTCGATAGCGCTCGGCCCGAGGTCGGGTCGTTTCACGTGAAACAGTGTGTTGGGGTGGGGCGGTTGGTGGGCGTGCATTTGGGGAAACCCGGGCGCGCGCGCACCCGCCTCGCGCCCGTCTCGCACCCGTCTCGCACCCGTCTCGCACCCGTACCGGTCGTGCGCCGTCGGCTACCGGCTCAAAAGTCCACGCAAGTGTTTCACGTGAAACACCGTTCGCCGGCGCCGCCTACCAAAGCCGGGCAGGGCGGCGCGTCGGCGCTCTAAGGGTTCCGTCGCGCTCGAGCCCGCAACGACCTGCCCAACGACCCGCATCGCTGTCTCGCCCGCGCGACGCTCTGCCGTTGCCGCGCGCGATCGACCAGCCGGATGACCCGTACAGCCGGTCGAGTGCTCGCCGTTCCGTACAAATTGAGCTAGCATTCGCGCCTCTTGATCCGCGGTCCGGCCACACATCATGCAGTTTCCCGATTCGTTCGACGTCATCGTCGTTGGTGGCGGCCACGCTGGCGCCGAGGCCGCGCTTGCCTCCGCGCGGCTTGGTGCGCGCACACTGCTCCTCACGCACAGCATCGAAACGCTGGGTCAGATGTCGTGCAATCCCTCCATTGGTGGCATCGGCAAGGGGCATCTGGTCAAGGAAATTGATGCGCTCGGCGGTGCAATGGCCAGTGCGACCGACGAGGCCGGCATCCAGTTCCGCATCCTCAACGCCAGTAAAGGGCCCGCGGTTCGTGCAACCCGTGCGCAGGCCGATCGTGTGCTGTATCGGAAGGCCATCCGCTCCAGGATTGAGAATCAGCCCAATCTGTGGCTCTTTCAGTCCGCGGTTGATGACCTGATCGTTGAGGCTGACCGCGTCACGGGCGCCATCACCCAGCTGGGCGTCCGCTTTCACGCGCGCGCGGTGGTGCTCACCACCGGCACCTTTCTCAATGGGCTGATCCATGTGGGCATGGCGCGCCAATCGGCGGGACGTGCGGGTGACCCCCCTGCGATCACGCTGGGTCAGCGCCTCAAAGAACTCAAGCTCCCACAGGGTCGGCTCAAAACCGGTACGCCTCCCCGTATCGACGGCCGAACAATCGATTTCTCGCAGTGCGAGGAGCAACCTGGCGATCTGGACCCAGTCCCGGTGTTTTCGTTTCTTGGCCATGCCTCCCAGCATCCCAGGCAATTGCCATGCTGGATTACGCATACCAATGCGCGCACGCACGAGATCATCCGCGGCGGGCTGGATCGCAGTCCCCTCTACACGGGCGTCATCGAAGGCGTGGGTCCGCGGTACTGTCCCTCGATCGAGGACAAGGTGCATCGGTTCGCCCGAAAAGACTCGCATCAAATTTTTCTCGAGCCCGAGGGGCTGGATACGCACGAGTTCTATCCGAACGGCATTTCCACCAGCTTGCCGTTTGATGTTCAGCTGGCGCTGGTCCACTCAATCCCTGGTCTGGAGCGCGCGCATATCCTGCGCCCCGGCTACGCGATCGAATATGACTACTTCGACCCGCGGGGCTTACACCGGTCGCTTGAAACCCGGGCGCTGCGATCGCTTTACTTCGCTGGCCAGATCAATGGCACCACGGGCTATGAGGAAGCGGCCGCACAAGGACTGCTCGCGGGCATCAATGCCGCGCGCAGTGCGCTGGGTCGCGAGCCCTGGACGCCGCGACGCGACCAGGGCTATCTGGGTGTGCTGGTCGATGACCTGATCTCCCAGGGCGTCAGTGAGCCCTACCGGATGTTCACCAGCCGCGCCGAATACCGGCTGAGCCTTCGTGAAGACAACGCCGATCTGCGACTGACCGAAACGGGGCGCGAGCTGGGCTGCGTGGACGATCGTCGCTGGGACGCTTTTTGCCGCAAGCGTGATGCGGTCGAGACGGAACTGCAGCGGCTTCGCGACACCTGGGTCAACCCACGAATGCTGTCACCCGAGCGTGCCACCGAACTGTTTGGTCAGCCGATCGAGCGTGAATATTCGCTGGCCGACCTGCTGCGTCGGCCGGAGGTCGGCTACGACGCCGTCGCTTCCATCGCGCCCGAGTTGGCCGCGATGGATCCGGTCGTCGTCGAGCAGGTCGAGATTCAGTTGAAATACGCGGGCTATATCGATCGCCAGCAGGCCGAGATCGAGCGCCAGTCGCGCAATGAATCCCTGCCTCTGCCGCCCGATCTTGATTACGCAACGGTTCGGGGCCTGTCGATCGAGGTGCAACAGAAGCTCAACCGTGCCCGACCCGAAACCCTGGGACAGGCCGGGCGCCTCTCGGGCATCACGCCCGCTGCACTCTCCCTATTGCTGGTGCATTTGAAGAAGCGGCGGCTTCCCGGCAGCGATGAACAGGCCGCCTGAGCGAGTCGACGTGCGAGCGCGCCGCGACCACCGCAGCAGGCCTGTCGCGGACCGCTCGAATCTCGCCGATCTGCTCGAAAATGGTTGCAAGGAACTGGCACTGGCATTGAGCCCTCGAGAGCGTGAGTGCTTGCTAACATACCTCGATCTCTTGCAGAAATGGAACCGGGTCTACAACCTCACTGCAATCCGCGACCCCGAGCAAATGTTGGTTCAGCACCTGCTGGACAGCCTGGCTGTGATGCCCGCGCTACAGTCCGCGGAGTTGAATGCACGCGCTTCGATCGATCCGCATGCGAGCCAATCGGCGACACCCACCTTGCTCGATGTAGGAAGCGGCGCGGGCCTGCCCGGCCTCGTGCTCGCAATCGCCTGGCCCGAGCTGGAAGCCGATCTGGTGGAGCCGGTGGGCAAAAAGGCCGCCTTTCTTCGCCAGAGCGCGGCCGAATTGGGCCTTTCCGGGCGGGTGAGAGTGCATGGCTGCCGAGTTGAGCAGGTGGCGCTCGCCCGGTCGCCCGATCTTGCAATTTGCCGCGCCTTCTCAAGTCTGGCCGACTTCACCTCACTGCTCGAGCCGCTCGCCACAACCGCAACGCAGGTGTTTGCGATGAAGGCTCAGCTCGATGAAATTCGCGCAGAACAGGCGGCGCTTTCGCCGCGTTGGCAAATCACTGACATCCTCCCGCTGACCGTCCCCGGGCTTGCCGCGGCACGGCATCTGGTGCGGCTCACGCAATCCAACCAAACCTTGCCATGAATCTTCGTCTCACCGTCGCCACGGGCGGCCGTCAAGCGGCAGGCCCGACCGCGGCCAACCAGGAGCCGGCATGGCTCAGGTAATTGCTGTCGCCAACCAGAAAGGTGGGGTTGGCAAAACCACCACCTCGGTCAACCTGGCCTGTGCGCTCGCCAAGCTTGGGCGGCGCGTGCTGTTGGTTGATCTCGACCCCCAGGGCAACGCCACCATGGGAAGCGGCGTTGACAAGCGTACGCTCAAGGCGAGCCTGTACCAGGTGCTGATCGGCGCGGCGTCGATTCGCGACGCGATCGTTCGCGACACCGACGCGGGCTACGCGCTGCTGCCCTCGAACCGCGAGCTGGCAGGCGCCGAACTGGACCTGGTCGACCTCGATGCCCGCGAGTCGCGGCTGCGGGACGCGCTGGCCGAAGTCGATGCTGACTTCGATCTGATGATCATTGACTGTCCGCCGTCGCTGTCGCTCCTGACGCTCAACGGGTTCTGCGCCGCCAGCGGCGTCGTCATCCCGATGCAATGTGAGTACTACGCGCTCGAAGGGCTCTCCGATCTGGTCAACACAGTGAGGAAAGTACATGCCAACTTCAATCGGCAGCTCGGCATTCTGGGGCTGTTGCGGGTGATGTTCGATGCGCGCGTGGCGCTTGCCCAGCAGGTATCGCGTCAGCTTGAGTCGCACTTCGGCGACAAGGTGTTCACCACCGTCGTGCCGCGCAATGTTCGACTTGCCGAGGCGCCCAGCCACGGACTTCCCGGTGTCATCTACGATCCCTCCTCCAAAGGTGCGCAGGCCTACCTGGAGTTTGCCCGTGAACTGATCGCTCGCCTGACAGGCGTGCAATCGCCCGCTGCCTCGGAACCGGGCGCCGCGCGTCCCGTTGCGCAGGAACCCGCACCTTCTCAATCGACCAAGCCGGAGCGACGATCATGAGCAAACCCAAGAACAAAGGTCTCGGGCGCGGCCTCGATGCGCTGCTGGGCGCCGACGCGGCGGCATTGCCTGCCGCAACCCAGGCCTTCCCCACAGCGCTGCCGCTAGGGCAACTGCAGCCCGGCCGCTATCAGCCCCGTACGCGCATGGACGAGTCGGCTCTGCAGGAGCTCTCTGACTCGATCCGCCAGCACGGCCTGATGCAGCCAATCGTCGTGCGTCCGATCGCGGCGAGCCGCTGGGAGATCATCGCTGGCGAACGGCGGTTCCGCGCGGCGCGACTCGCCGGGCTCGCTGAAGTGCCCGTCATCGTGCGCGACGTTCCCGATGAGCAAGCACTCGCTCTCGCGCTCATCGAGAATATTCAACGTGAAGATCTGAACCCACTTGAAGAGGCGCAGGCGATTCGAAGGCTGATCGCCGAATTCGGCTACACCCATGAGCAGGCCGCCGAGGCGATCGGCCGCTCGCGCAGCGCCACCTCGAATCTGCTGCGCCTGCTTGCGCTGGCCGAATCCGTGCAAACCATGCTGCTCGCGGGCGACATCGAGATGGGCCATGCGCGCGCGCTGCTCGCACTGCCAGCAGCCCGTCAGACGATGGCCGCCAGCGAGATTCATGCGCGACGCCTGTCGGTTCGCGAGGCTGAACGGCTGGCCGCCAGGCATGCGGCCGAGGTGGCGGCGTCGGCAAGCAATTCGCCTGCGCGGCGCGGCGCGCGCTCAGGCGCGGGCGACCGCGATATTGAGCGGCTTCAGGAGCGACTTGCCGATCTGCTTGGCACGCGTGTCGAACTGCGCCAGCGCGCGCGGGGCGCTGGCAGCCTGCTGGTGCACTTCAGTGACGCGGACCACTTTGACACGCTGATTACGCGCCTCAACCTCGGCGCGGCATTGAACGAATAACGCGGCCCGCGTTTATCGCTCAGATTCCTCGCGGCTGGGTGATGAAGTCGGCGCGATCAATCGATCGCAGCGACTGCTCCCGCACATCGCCGGACTTCAGTAGGCGCAGCTTCACTTCAGTGCCCGCCGGGCCCGTGGCAAAGAGCTTTCGGTAGAACTCCGTCTGATCGGTTACGCGCTCGCCCGCCACCGCCAACACGATGTCGCCCGGCGCGACGCCGGCCCGGTAGGCTGGCCCATCGCGCTGCACCCGTGTCACCATCAGATGCCCGCGAACCATTTCGGTGTTCATCCCGAACCAGGGCTGGGCTCCCCCGCTGCGCCGACCCCGCGCGCGAAGGTCTTCCAGAATCGGTTTGAGCAGGTTGGTGGGCACATAGAGGTTGCCCGGAACGCCATCCCGATCGCCGGCAGCGTCATTGACCACCAGCGACCCGATGCCGATCAGTTTGCCGTCTTCGGTGAACAGCGCGGCGCCGCTCCAGTTGTTGACCGGCGGGAAGGTGAAGATCGGCCGATCAAGCAGATATTCCCAGCTGCCTGCAAAAGACTTGCGCGAGAGCACCATCAGTTCGGTGAGTTCGCTTTCCCCCTGGCCGAGGGTAAGCACCCGGGACCGCTCGGTGGCAAGATCCGAGTCGCCCAGCTCAAGCGGTGCGGCATCCATTGGAATTGCCGTGCGCACCAGACCGAACCCCGTCTGATGGTCATAGCCCGCAAGGCTTGCAGGAATTCTCCTGCCCGACTTCGTCACCACGTCAACGGACTCCGTCTCGAGCACCACGTAGCCGATCGTGATGACCGTGCGAGCGTCAATCACCACGCCGGTTCCCACGCGGGCGCGCCCGAGCGTGGACGAGCTTGGTGCATCCCGGGGCGCCTGGGCTTCGATCCGAACGATCGCCGACATCATCTTCGCATCCGCCGGCCCTGCCGAGCGGGGCGCAGGTGGCTGCATTGCCCGATTCTGCGCGGGTATCAGCGAATCGCGAGTGGTGTCTGGCGCACGCCCGGACGCAGGCGCCGACGAGGCGCCCGCTGCCGGCACGAGCATTGCGCCCGTCATCAGCGCAACGATCGACGCGGCCACGCGGGTGCCGCGGCGGCCCAGTGAAAAGGAGGCTTTCATGGAGGCGTTCTCTGAAAAAATTTTATAACCAGTATTGTGCGTTACGGAGCGCGCGCGCGCAGAAAAATCCGCCAACCGTGGATGCTGCGTCGCAACAGATTTGACCGCAGTCATTTGAACCCATAGAATCAGCCGGGGTTTGTCCTTAGCGAATGGTTTCAAGTGCCCTGAAAGAAGCGTTTGGTTCGTTGCGGGTTGGAGCGCCTTAGCTGTGCGCAGTTCAGTGCGCGGCCAAGGCGGGTGTACTGGAGAAACTGGCCAAACGGGTGCGATGATGAGCGTCATGTTTGCCGCCGTCGGCCTGCAGGCCGCTGTGGTGGTCGGCCTGTCGATCGCTGCGTTGGGGGTTTCCGGTGGGGCCGCGGCCTGGCACCTGATGCTGGGCGGTCTGGCAGCCACCCTCCCTAACGCGCTGTTCGCGCTCAGGCTGGCGCTTCATCGCGGTCGGCGCCCAGAGTCGTATCCGACGGTGTTTTTCCTTGGGGAGTTCGCCAAAATTGGATTAACCGTCGGGTTGTTGGCGCTAACGATCCGGTACGAACCCGACCTGCGATGGCTTCCGATGCTCATAGGGTTAATCGCTGCGCTCAAGGCGCCGTTGTTGATGATGGCTTGGAAGCAGGCGTAAGGCCCGCCCGTATCACCACGGCAAACAGAACATCAGGACGAATCGGCAACACGGCGAACCACAACGGGCAGACACGACATGGCAGGCGCGACCGCTCCCACTCCATCCGAGTACATCGTCCACCATCTGGCGCACCTGAACACGTCGGGTGAGGCGCAGAAGGACATTATTGATTTTTCGATCATCAATATCGACACGGTGTTTTACTCAGTGTTGATGGCGGTCATCACCGGCTCTCTCATGTATCGCGCGGCCCAGCGCGTGCATGCGGGTGTCCCGGGGCGCTTTGTGGGCGCCATCGAGTCGCTGGTTGAGTTCGTTTATGAGCAGGCCCGCTCGATCGTCAAGGGCGATATCTCTTACATCGCGCCGCTGGCACTGTGCTCGTTCGTCTGGATCGTGATGATGAACACGCTTGACCTGCTGCCGGTCGATCTGCTGCCGCGCATCGGTGAGCTAATGGGGCTGCATTACATGCGGGTTGTTCCCACCGCCGACCTCAACGGCACGCTGTCGCTGGCCATCGTGGTGCTGGTGCTGTCCATTTATTACGGTATCAAGGCCAAGGGTTTGGGCCACTTTCTGCACGAGCTGGTGGCGGCGCCCTTCGGCAGTTCGCGCAACCCCATCTTTGCGATCATCCTTGGCGTCGCCAACCTGGCCATGCAGATCATCGAATACGTTGCCAAAACCGTTTCGCTCGGCATGCGGCTGTTTGGAAACATGTTCGCAGGCGAACTGGTGTTCATGCTGATCGCGCTGCTCGGCGCCACGGCCACCTGGTGGGGTTCGGGTCTCGGCTTTCTCACCGGGCTCGGCTGGGCGATCTTCCACATTCTGATCATCACGCTGCAGGGATTCATCTTCATGATGTTGACGCTGGTCTACATCGGCCAGGCGCACGAAGCGCATTAAGACATCACGCCGAGTAGCCCACTTTTCACTCAACGCAACATAACCCTTTCAACCCCACCGGTCTATTCACTAGGAGTCATCATGACCAACGTTGCTCTCGTCGCGATCGCCTGCGGACTGATCATCGGCCTGGGTGCCCTGGGCGCCTGTATCGGTATCGGCATGATGGGCGGCAAGTACATCGAAGGCGCTGCCCGCCAGCCCGAGCTGATGGATAAGCTGCAAACCAAGATGTTCCTGCTCGCGGGTCTTATCGACGCGGCGTTCCTGATCGGCGTCGGTATCGCGATGATGTTTGCGTTTGCCAACCCGTTCAAGTGATGCTCCCCGGTATCCCGAACACGATCAACCTCATAGCTGAAGGGAGCCCGTCGTGAACATCAACGCGACGCTCATTGTTCAGATCGTGGTCTTTCTGGGCCTGTGGTGGTTCACCGCGCGCTATGTCTGGCCACCGATCACGAAAGCGCTCGACGAGCGCAGCCAGAAAATCGCCGACGGACTGGCCGCCGCTGACAAGGCGCGCGCCGATCTGGCTGCCGGTGAGCGGCGGGTCGAGCAGGAACTGCAGCAGGCCCGGTCGGGCGCGGCTGAAGTTCGCTCGGGCGCCGAGAAGCAGGCTGCTGCGCTGATCGAAAAGGCGCGCGAGGAAGCCTCCGCCATCGTCTCTGCTGCCCGCAAGGCGGCTGAAGACGAGGCGTTGCTTGCCGCACAAAAGGCGCGCGATCAGCTGCGCGAGCAGGTGGCTCAATTAGCGGTTGCAGGTGCCGAACGCATCCTGCGCCGAGAAATTGACGCGGCCCGTCACGCTGAACTGCTCGCCAACCTGAAGAATGAGCTGCGCTGAGCGCAGCAGGGAAGCGCGCCATGGCTGAAATGATCACTATCGCCCGGCCGTATGCCGAAGCCGCATTCAAGGTTGCACGCGACGCTCGGACACTGCCTGCGTGGTCGGAGGCGCTCGCCCGGCTCGCCGCGGTCGCGAGCACCGACGTCGCGCATCGCCTGATCGGCCATCCCGGGGTGCCCGCAGCCACGATCGCGGCTGCGGTCGCCGACACGGCTGGGTCTCTCGACGCAGCGCAGGCGAACTTCGTCCGGCTGCTCGCCGACAACGAGCGGCTTGGCGTGCTGGGCGACATCGCCAGCCTGTTCGAGGCTCTGCGCAATGAGCATGAGGGCGTGCTCGAAGCATCGATCTCATCGGCGTTTCCGATCGACGCTGCCCAGGTTGATTCCATCGTCGCAACCCTTACGCAACGCTACGGTCGCCGTATCAAGGCGAGCGTCAGCGTCGATCCGGAACTGATCGGCGGGGTGTCGATCCGGATCGGTGACGAGGTCATCGACGCATCGGTGCGCGGCAAACTCGCCCAAATGGCGAGTGCGCTCACAGCTTGAAGAATTAGGGGAAGTCCATGCAACTGAATCCGGCTGAGATCAGCGAACTGCTCAAGAGCAAGATCCAGAACCTGAACGTCGCGGCTGATACCCGCAACCAGGGGACGGTCGTGTCGGTCACCGACGGCATCTGCCGCATTCACGGTCTGTCCGACGTGATGCAGGGCGAGATGATCGAGTTTCCCGGCAACACCTTCGGCCTCGCGCTGAACCTCGAGCGCGACTCGGTGGGTGCGGTGGTGCTCGGCAACTACGAGCACATTTCCGAGGGCGATACGGTCAAGGCCACCGGCCGAATCCTCGAGGTGCCCGTGGGCCCCGAGCTGATCGGGCGCGTGGTGAACTCGCTGGGTCAGCCCATCGACGGCAAAGGCCCGGTCAACGCCAAGATGACCGACGTCATCGAGAAGGTTGCGCCAGGCGTGATCGCACGTCGCTCGGTATCGCAGCCGGTGCAAACCGGTCTGAAGGCCATCGACGCCATGGTCCCGGTGGGCCGCGGCCAGCGCGAGCTGATCATCGGCGACCGCCAGACGGGTAAAACCGCCGTCGCGGTCGACACGATCATCAACCAGAAAGGCAAGGACCTGTTCTGCGTGTACGTCGCGATCGGTCAGAAGGCCTCCACCATTGCCAACGTTGTCCGCAAGCTCGAAGAAACAGGCGCCATGGCCTACACGATCGTCGTGGCGGCCACTGCCTCCGAATCGGCGGCCATGCAGTACATTGCGCCCTACTCGGGCTGCACCATGGGCGAATACTTCCGCGACCGCGGACAAGATGCGCTCATCATCTATGACGACTTGACCAAGCAGGCGTGGGCCTACCGTCAGGTGTCGCTGCTGCTGCGCCGCCCGCCGGGTCGTGAAGCGTATCCGGGCGACGTGTTTTATCTCCACTCACGTCTGCTCGAGCGTGCCGCGCGCGTCAATGAGGAATACGTCGAGAAGTTAACCAACGGTGCGGTCAAAGGCAAAACTGGTTCACTCACCGCGCTGCCCATTATCGAGACCCAGGCAGGTGACGTGTCAGCGTTTGTGCCCACCAACGTCATCTCCATTACCGACGGTCAGATCTTCCTTGAAACCGATCTGTTCAACGCCGGTATCCGTCCCGCCATCAACGCCGGTATCTCGGTGTCGCGAGTCGGTGGCGCAGCGCAAACCGACATCATCAAGAAGCTGGGTGGCGGTGTGCGTCTGGCGCTTGCTCAGTACCGCGAGCTGGCGGCCTTCGCACAGTTTGCCTCCGACCTCGACGAAGCCACCCGCAAGCAGCTCGAGCGCGGCCGCCTGGTCACCGAACTGATGAAGCAGCCTCAGTATCAGCCGCTGGCGGTCTGGGAAATGGCGCTCACGCTGTTCGCTGTCAACAACGGCTACTTCGACGATGTCGACGTCACCAAGGCGCTGGCTGCCGAGAAGTCGCTGCGCGACTTCGCACGCACCAAGTACGCTGCCCTGGTCGAAGAAGTCGAGCGCGACAAAAAGTTCTCGAAAGATGTCGAGGCCAAGCTCCATGAGCTGGTCAAAGACTTCAAAAAGACCGGTTCGTACTGATCGAAGGTTCGCCCACAGCCGCCAGTCTCACAGGGGAATGATCGATGCCGGGCTCAAAAGAGATTCGGACCAAGATCAAGAGCGTTCAGAACACGCGCAAGATCACCAAGGCGATGGAGATGGTCGCCGCATCCAAAATGCGCAAAGCGCAGGAGCGGATGCGGCATGCCCGTCCCTACGGTGACAAGGTCCGCAACATCGCCGCGCATCTTGCGCAGGCCAATCCCGAATACCGCCACCCGTACCTGGTGCCACATGGTTCGCTGAAAAATGTCGGCCTCATCGTGGTTACCACCGACAAGGGGTTGTGCGGTGGCTTGAACACCAACGTCCTGCGGCAGGTCACCAACCGTCTGCGCGAGCTCGAGCGTACGGGAGTGGGTGTGCAGGCCACAGCCATTGGCAACAAGGGCTTTGGCTTTCTGTCCCGTATCGGCGCCAAGGTGGTGTCGCACGTTGTCCAGCTTGGCGATACGCCTCGCCTCGAGCGTCTGATCGGTCCGGTCAAGCTTCAGCTTGATGCCTACGAGCGCGGCGAAATTGATGCGGTGTATCTGGCCTACACCCGCTTCATCAATACCATGAAGCAGGAGCCGGTGATCGAGCAGCTGCTGCCGCTTGATCCGTCGCGGCTGCAGGAAGACGCGCGCGATTATTCCTGGGACTACCTCTACGAGCCGGATGCGCAGTCGGTGCTCGACGAACTGCTGGTCCGTTATGTCGAGGCGGTTGTCTACCAGGCCGTTGCTGAGAACATGGCCTCCGAGCAGAGCGCACGGATGGTGGCCATGAAGGCTGCCTCGGATAACGCCAAAAAGGTAATTGGCGATCTGCAACTTTCGTACAACAAGGCGCGTCAGGCGGCCATCACCAAGGAGCTGTCCGAGATCGTCAGCGGCGCCGCGGCGGTCTGACGCTTCGCAATCTTTTCAAACATCTGCCTCACGAATCCCGCAACAGGAAGGCAAACATGGCACAGGGTCAAATCGTTCAGTGCATCGGCGCGGTAGTCGATATTCAATTCCCCCGCGATCACATGCCCAATCTTTACGACGCGCTCCAGCTTCAGGATTCAGGCTCAAGCCTGGCCGAAGCGGGCCTGACATTCGAAGTGCAGCAACAGCTGGGTGACGGCGTAGTCCGCACGATTGCGCTGGGCTCCTCTGACGGTCTGCGTCGCGGCATGGCGGTCGCCAACACCGGTATACCGATCTCGGTGCCCGTTGGTTCGGCTACGCTGGGCCGCATCATGGATGTGCTGGGTCGTCCCATTGACGACGCCGGCCCCATCGGTACCGATGAGCGTCGCGCCATTCACCAGAAGGCCCCCAGCTTCGAAGATTTGAAGCCTTCGGTTGAGCTGCTGCCCACTGGCATCAAGGTGATTGACCTCATCTGCCCGTTCGCTAAGGGCGGCAAGATTGGCCTGTTCGGTGGCGCCGGCGTAGGCAAAACCGTGAACATGATGGAACTCATCAACAACATCGCCAAGAGCTACGGCGGCTACTCGGTGTTCGCCGGCGTAGGCGAGCGTACCCGCGAGGGCAACGACTTCTATCACGAGATGGAAGAGTCCAAGGTTCTGGACAAGGTCGCGATGGTGTTCGGCCAGATGAACGAGCCTCCGGGCAACCGACTGCGCGTGGCGCTCACCGGCCTCACCATGGCTGAAAAATTCCGTGACGAGGGTCGCGACATCCTGCTGTTCATCGACAACATCTACCGTTACACGCTGGCCGGAACCGAGGTGTCAGCGCTGCTCGGCCGGATGCCTTCGGCGGTGGGTTATCAGCCGACGCTGGCCGAAGAGATGGGTAAGCTGCAGGAGCGCATCACCTCCACCAAAACCGGTTCGATCACGTCAATTCAGGCCGTGTACGTGCCCGCTGACGACTTGACCGACCCGTCGCCCGCCACCACCTTCGGCCACCTCGACGCAACCGTGGTGCTGTCGCGTGATATCGCCGCGCTGGGGATTTACCCGGCGGTTGATCCGCTCGACTCCACCAGCCGGCAGCTCGACCCGCACGTGATCGGCGAAGAGCACTACTCAACCACCCGTCGGGTACAGGCCACGCTGCAGCGCTATAAAGAGCTGCGTGACATCATCGCGATTCTGGGCATGGACGAGCTCTCGCCAGAAGACAAGCTGGCCGTGGCCCGCGCGCGCAAGATCCAGCGCTTCCTGTCGCAGCCGTTTAACGTGGCTGAGGTGTTTACCGGCAGCCCGGGCAAGATCGTGGCGCTCAAGGACACCATCCGCGGCTTCCACATGATCGTCAATGGCGAATGCGATCACCTGCCCGAACAGGCCTTCTACATGGTCGGCACCATCGAAGAAGCCTTCGAGAAAGCCAAGACCCTCCAGTAATCCTGCCAAGGACAGCGGCCCATGGCCAACACCATTCAGGTTGACGTTGTCAGCGCCGAGGCCTCGATTTTCGAGGGCCAGGCCGAGTTCGTGGCGCTGCCGGGTGAATCGGGCGAGCTGGGAATCTATCCCCAGCACACGCCCCTGATCACCCGCATTCGTCCTGGCGCGGTGCGCATCAAGGTCGTCGGTCAGGCGGACGAAGAGTTCGTATTCGTTGCAGGCGGCATCCTTGAGGTGCAGCCAAACCGCGTCACTGTGCTCGCCGATACCGCCATCCGCGGACAAGACATCGACGAAGCCAAGGCTGAAGCGGCTAAGAAGGCTGCAGAAGAGGCGCTTGCCAACCGCGCTGGCGAAATTGACTACGCCAAGGCGCAGGCCGAGCTCGCCACCGCCGTGGCTGAACTCGCCGCGTTGCGCAAGTTCCGCAACAAGCGGTAACCGAGCTGCTGGGGCTGGGGCGCACAAGCGCCCCGGCTGTCGGCTACACCGTCTGATTGTCTGACGCCGGCCAGTCCTTGCGACCTGACCTTGCGCGTGCTTGCCGCACGCCCGTGATCGATCGCGCAGACTCGGTTCGACCTTCCAAGGACGACCGATGCCAGACGCGATCGGCTTCGTCGCGAGGTCAGCGAAGCCCGGCGCAATTGGACGCTTGCCGCGTTTCAGTCGTGGCGGCCGCGCGGCACGGGTGCGGGGTCGGGCGCAGCGTCGGCCGGGGGCAGCGGCAGTGCGGCCGGGCTTCAGCGCGACGGATTGATTGCGGCACAGGGGGGCGCTGAGCTGTCGCTGCGTCTGCCCGATCTGCGCTCGACCCTCGGAGCGCATCGCGCCGAAGTGTTTGCGCGAACGCTGTGCTCGCCACGCGAAAATTCGCTCGCCATCAATGAGCGCTCAGTGCAGGGTGGCGTCGGGTTTCGCTGGCAGCCGATCGGCGATTCAGCCTTCAGATTAACCGCCGAGCGACTAATCGCGATCGGCGAAGACGCCCGTAACGACTGGCTGCTGCGGCTTGCCTGGGGGATGACAACGGGCAGCGAGGCCCCTGCGGGACGCGCGGTCTGGCCCAGTGGGCAGGCCTATGTCGAAGCCGGGCGCTTCTTCGGCGACGGCGGCAGCACCGCGTATTAGGGCGAGGCGCGGCTTAGCGTCACAACCTCGCTGGGCGCGCAATGGACCGTGAGCCCGCACGGCGTCGTTGCTGCGCGCGAGGTGCGGCCCGACGCGGGTGTCGAATCATGGGCCGAGGCGGGCGCGGGCGTCGCGTTTCGTCGGTCGCTCGGGGGG
>Ga0194119_10001981_pt1 | contig 35940 bp, 23 predicted proteins | sample TA2MahC100mmetaG_FD_148620 | JGI IMG/M metagenome (GOLD analysis project Ga0194119, IMG submission 148620) | Freshwater microbial communities from Lake Tanganyika, Tanzania - TA2015018 Mahale Deep Cast 100m | ecosystem: Environmental > Aquatic > Freshwater > Lake | place: Tanzania: Lake... | reverse complement strand
CACGACTTGACCGTCGCGACAGACCTGTTCGGTGGGAGGCGGGCACGGCGAAGAAGCGGTGTCCGTCGCTAGACGTGACCCTGCCGGGATCGTCACGACTTGACCGTCGCGACAGACCTGTTCGGTCTCGACAATTTTCGCTACGCATTCCGAGCCGTCAAGGACATATCCGTCAGGACATACGGCCGGCTCGGTCTCGATCTCGTAGCTCAGTTGTCGGACTACGGCGGACTGTGGCTGAGAGTTCAGGGGGTTGGGAAGACGGTGCTTTTTGAACTCGTATACTCGTCCGTCTTGGGATTTTGTCGGGTGGTCGCCGCAAGTAGCATACTTCGTAGCCGCGGGGCACGACCAGTCCTTGGTATCCGACCGGGTCTCTTCCACGAAGTCGATTATTAATTTTGGGGGAGTGATGTACTGACAGTCCTTGCCGTTTAGTTCCCCTTTAACCACCCCCATATCAGGGCAAGTCAATACTGTTTGAGCATACGAGCTCGCCGGAACCCACACTTTCTCGATGATTGTATCGACTTTGGGCTGCTGTTCGCGAAAGAAGGCAGGGGTAACCACTACTTGTTTGGGCTCCGTCGCAGGGCTAATCACTACCTGTCTGGGCACCTTTTTGTCAGGCTGTCTCTGCAAGTAGCCGGAGGAAACCGTTACTTCTCTGCCAGGCTCCCACCTAGTAACAGCCGCGACCCAGATCGAGGGCTGGGGAACGTTATCGTATACGGTGCCATACACGGGGCTCCGACCGCTCACATAACTTTCGTTCCGGTACTGCACGCAGCGGCCACGCCAGTACTCGGCGCAAACCCGACGCGTGCTGTACGATGGTTCGTAGCCTGTCACTACCGTTCTGGGCACCCGTATGCCGGGCTGCGGTTGCCAGTAGCCGGAGGAAACCACTACTTCTCTGCCGGGCTCCCACCTAGTAACAGCCGCGACCCAGATCGGGTCCTGGGGAACGTTATCGTATACGGTGCCGTACACTGCCGGTTTGCCGGGCTCCCACTTAGTAACAGCCGGGACCCAGATCGGGTCCTGGGGAATTTCCTTCTTCACTACTACATCCCTGTAGTATCCCGGCACGGGGACCATTTCTGTCTTGTTAACAGCCGGGCGTATACTTATAGAGGGCGCGACGGGGATTTCCTTCCTAACCGTCTGGACCCAGGTGGCCTCGTAGGTGTTAGTGTGCACGTATGTTCGTGCGACCGTGTAAACATTACTATATCTCGTTGTTGTATAAAAACACGTAACGCCTTCTAAAGTCCCTCCCGGACGGGGGCAAATCGGGGGAACCGCAGATGGCGACGAAGGAGGGGTCACCGACGGGGCGGCGGCATGAGCGTGGGAAATCGGAAGACCCAGAAAGACGAACAGGGACGCAAACAACGCGCGTTTAACCATATTTATCATCGTAAGCGCATCCTGACCCAAATCAAGTAAGTCACGGTCCCTATTAGGGCCAAGGAAGCCGTACCGAGAGCCGCAACTATGGCCTTACTGGGACCGGTTTGCCTGGGGATGAAATCCTCGTTGTAGCACGGCTCCACGTCGAGCACGATCTCGGTGACATCGCCTATCCCCGGTATTTCGGGTAGTTCGCGCCAAAATGCCCGCTGGTACGGCAGATTGGACGACGCATCCCCGCCCCAGGTAAGCGTGGTGCCGTCCTCCAGCACCAGGACCATCGCCACCTCCACGTAATCCACGCGGGTACCGTACTTCAGCCCGGCAACGAAACCCAGGTCGGCGGGGTTCGCGCCATCGGTGGTCTTCTCGAAAATTACGCCGTCGTCCCCTACGGTGGTCCGCCAATTGCGCAAAGGCACGCGCCCCTTGGTCATCTTGCCGCGGGTCGGTTTAAGTTCCACACGCACTATGGTGTCGGCAAAAGGCCTTTCAAAAAGCACGGTCATCATGTATTCCTCCAACATGTCCAAGTCCTCCGGTCCCGACAAACAGGACTCGGAGTCCTCGGAAGCCGCCCTGAGAGCCGACGCCCAGGAAACGGAAAGCCCGGACAGCAGCAGAACCAGCGCAAAAAAACGCCAACCAGAGACCCGCTTGCTTCGCATGGGCACTACTGTACCCGCCGCGTACGGGTCAGCACTGATACGGGACCGATAAGGGCGGTCGGAGGCGCGCAGGGGACTGTAGAGGACATGCAGAACACCGACGCCGAAGTGTACACGGGACATCCGCTGCTGTGCGAACTGTACCGCGACAAGACCCGCACATACTCGCTGGTCGACTGTTCGCAAGAAGGATGGACGGACCTTGTCGACACCGGTTCGCTGTTCCCCACCCCCCTGCTGCTGACCCACCTGGAGGATGTGGAGAAAAAAGACGCGGCGAAAGCCGCACGGGCGCTCCTACAGGGGTCCGGCAACCGCGGCGAAGGGACCAGAATCTCGAAAGACCTCGCTAGGCTCATAGAAAACAAAGTAAAGATCCGCGACCTGACTTTCAAAAGCAAGGACATGAACATAAAACTATGGCAGCAGGTAGGGGAACGCCTGGGGGTGCGCCTGGACCTGAACTGCATCAAAGAAATAAACAACCGTCTGGGCCACGACGTGGACCGGGCGATTGGCGTGGTGACGGCACTAGCGGCCGGAGGGTGGACGGAACCCACGGTGCGGCAGATAGCGGTCCTGGCCGGAACGGACACCAAAACTGGGGTACCGTGGGAAGTCCTGGGCTACGCGGAAAAAGGCGACTGGGACTCGGTGCGCTCCCTGATGCCCGTACTGGACCCCATACCCGCCATAGCCTACATCGGCAAAAGATGCCTGACCTCCCTTGTCCTGTGCCGCGACTCCCTGATCAGCGACACAGACTTGAGCAGATACGTGGGAGACACGACCCCTTACGCCCGGAACGCCGCGCGTACTTTCGGGCAAAACGTCGGGGAGGAAAACCTCAAACTGCTGCTCAAAGCCGCCGTCCGGGCGGACTATCTCGCCAAACGCGGGCAAGGAGACGCGGCAATTTCCCACCTTCTCGGCACCCTGAGCGCGGTGATGGTCGAATAATCGACTCTTGCATCGGGTTGTCCGGCTAGAACAGTTGTAAGGGTGAGTACACACGGAGTAAAAAGTAACGTCGACGGCCATCCCGACATATCCGGGACCATCGAACGCGTCGCCCACGTAACCTCCGTCGTGTCCAGAGCCCTGAAGAGACGGCAAGTGCCGCACACCACCGAATACCTCTATGCCTACACGTTGAACTGGCTCAGGGGGACACAAATCCTGGAAAAACCCTACGAATGCGTCCTGCACGGACTTTTGCCCGCGGCAGAGGAATTCGTGGAGACGGCAATCGTCTCAGCGAGCAGCCAACTATCGTACGAAACCTCCATACCGCCTGCGGCTCTACGAACGAGTTCGGGATGGTTGGCCGTGCTGGCCCAGGACGGAATTTATATCGACGACATGCGGGACCTGGACGCCCAGAGGGGCACCACCAAGGCCCTGAGCGTAAAACACCTTCATGATCTGGTGAACTTGAAGAACAAACTGAAAGACCGGGCCTACTGCCAGCACCTTGAGAAAATCTACGACAATTTCGCCACCAGTGAGAGAACCTTCGACGTGACCATCGCCTCCCCCCTGTGCAAAGGTCCCCTGGCGGACATAGGCTGGGAAATGGTCCGCTTAGAGAGCGCAAAACACGTAAACCTGGTATGGCACCAGGTGAACAAACTCGCGCGCAACTACGGCGAAATAGAACCCGGGGACCTGCTCACCTGGGGGTGGCTCGGCCTGCGCGCGGCCCTGCGACAGTACAATCCCTCGCTGGGGTTCGCCTTCTCCACCTACGCGTGCACCCGAATAGTCGGCGCCATGCGGGACGGGATACGTGCGGAAAGCCCCGTCCCCAAGCGACTGGGCGCCATGGCGCGCATAGCCAACAGCGTCGAGCACGACCTCACCCAGAGCCTGGGCAGGACTCCTACCTTGCGGGAAATCTCGGAGAAATCCAACATAAGCACCAAACATCTCGAGATAATCCAGCGCACAAGACCCGCCGCTTCCCTGGACGTCGGCAACACCGAGGACGGAGGCACCGCGCTCAGCAACCTCAAATCCACGGAAGACGTGGAGCAGGCCGTGCTGGAATCTTTGGAGAAAGATTACCTGAACTCCTTGGTCGACATGTTGCCGGCCGAGGAAGCCCAGGCCATACGCCTGCTGGTGCTGGAGGACCTGGACACCTCGGAAGCGTGCGCAAGACTCGGTGTAACCCCCAGACAGATCCGCCAAAAACGCGACAAGGGCCTGGAGAAACTCCGTAGCAGCATAGCCCCGTAACCGGCCGGGGGATTTCCCCGACGTATCCCTGCGCCAACGGTAAAGACACCAAATCACAAGCCAGATCACCGAAAAGGAGCCAGATCTTATGGGCGTAATCGAATTGGTAAGAAAGCTTAGAGGCCTGGGGGTCAGCGAGTTCCAAGGCAACAGACTTTGGTACTCCAACGGAACGCGGGGCCACCTGCACGCGTCCCGCTACTGCGAAAAACTAAAGAGTACCGGGGTAGTGACCCAGGACCTTAGTTTCACCCAAGTACTAAGCGGCCAAAAAAAGGTCTGCGTCGAATGCGAAAAAAGCATCATCCAGACCAGTGCGGAGAAGGACCTTACGGCAGCCGCGAAATTCCTCGAGTCGGTAGCGAGCGGCGTCTCCTACCTGCTAGACAAGTCCGCCGTAGACCAGTTCAAAGGATACCCCGGTCTGCTGGCCTTGCGTTACAACACGGGGCTACGAAACCTTCGCGAGCACGTGAATAACAAGGGGCAATTCACCGGACTGGAGAATATGCGCGACGAGTGCCTGACACTCATCGACAACTCCCTACTCCCGGAATCCCCGCAAACCGTACACAGCGAATCGATGCGCTACGCCGCCCTTAGTTGCATCAAAACCCTGCTGGAGCAATCAGGCAGTTCGTACAACAGCGACATTTGGGGTGGCCGCGCGGCTTTATCCGTCTGCGGAGACACCGAAGGTTACAATTACACGAAGAACAACCCGTTGCGCAATTTGCGTGAATTGTGGTTTTCTATGTGCGACAACAGCGCAACCAGTGTGGAGAGCGTGTACTCCCTGATTGGCAAGGACGACTTGGCCAGAATTGTGGGCGCGCCGGAGAAGTTGAGTCTCTTCGATTTCCCGGTCGACAGCCAACCGTCGACCGGAGAAACCTTGAATGCCTTCGCGACACGGGCATGGTCCCATAAAGTGACCAGCGTCCTGAGCGACGTCGCCTCCATGTGGGTAGACAGGTATGAAACCTACTTCAACCAGTCGGAACTGGTGGCGTTTGGTGTGGTATCCAGCGACAAAGTCGAGTACGGTGACCATAGAAACCAATACGACTTCAGCTTCATGGGCGGACTGCCGGACCCGGTGATGACCGCGCACACCATAGTGCGACATCCTACCGCCTCGGGAGGATTCATCACTACGGTGATCGTATGCCCTGAAATAGTGGCACGGTATATCGAGAACGTCTGCAAAAGCAGACGACGCCCCGAACTGACCCCCGTGGTCAGGGACGTGAAATCGTCGTACAGAGACCACGCGGAAACCGTCGCGGCACTCTGGTCCCCCAAGGACAGATCCTCGGTGTACCAAGAGTTCTCGGTCACCTACAAAACGGCGACCGCCCTCTAGCAATAAGGCCACACGTATCTATTCCTATGACTCATACATGTCATAGGGCGGGTACGTGTGGCCTTTGCCTATGTCTGCTCGGCCACCAGGATGAGCAGGGCCCCGTACCTGCCGTAGTCATTGTTGTCCCCCGCGGCCAGGAGGTCTGCGCCGGCCTTGGCTAGCACCAGATTGCAGGCGGTGGGGCACATTTCGGCCGCCCATCCTTGGTGATCCTTCAATAAAACCAGGTAATCGTCCGAGGTCGGTAGAGACGGGCTGCCTTGTTTCCAGTAGTCCTTATCGTACTCCCCCGGGTAGCCGCACGCCCTCGATAGGCACGCCGCCAACACCTTAACGGCGTCCGGTCCGTATTTGTAGGCCTCGGTCATGTCCGAACTCCCGGTTATTGCCACCCAGGCGTCGGCGCTCAGGGCGGAAGCGGCCATGTCCACCACGTCCACCATGCGGAGATCTTTCACGTTCTTTGCCGCGCGAGCCCTCAGGACAGCGCAGGCGCTAGCGGCAGGTACCCTCGGGGATCCGTACCGCGTCTGGCCTTGCATGATGCTTATTATCGTAACACTCGGTCCCGCGGGGGCTTTCACCCGGGGTCGGGTATCTTAAGTGTGGAAAACCTGCACACAGGCACAATAGAACGTGTGGCCAGCATTACCTCCAACCTGAACAGGCCCATATACCTGACCCGAGAAGGAAGCACCTTCAAGCTTTCTTTCAGGTACGACCCTAGTTTAGTGGAGAAAGTGAAGTCCCTTCCGTACGCACGCTACGACGGGCAGACCAAAACTTGGAGCGTCGACGTCACCTCCCAGGCCGTGGAAACCCTGAGAAAATGGTTCGAAACAGACGGCCTGACTGACGTATATGTGGACGAACTCTTGGAAGAAAACGAGGTTGTGCAACCGGCCGCACCTGCCACCATAGTGGCGGGCACCCTCAGGCGGCCGTACGTGGTGCACGTCGGTTCCAGGGATGAGAACCTGTTCTCGCGCCTGAGAAGCGTGGCCGGGGCCCAGTGGGAGAAGAGCGAACAGGGCTTGTCTTACCCTGGTACGAGTGCCGCGGCCCTGAGCGAACTGGTGGCCCGCGGCGTTCTCGCGGACCCCTCGAGGATACTCACCCCCTCGGCGATAACCGTGACCTTCGATACCCGGGTGGGCGCCTTCAAGGTGGTCGGTGACCCCAGGGCCCACAGTGCCTTCGTGAAAAACTTCCCCGGCAGGGACGTGGTCAAGGAATGGCTGGACAAAGGCTTCGACGTTACGTTCCTGGACCCCCTAACCGAAGAGATCTACAGGGGTGAACGCGCCCGCATCGGGCCGAGCCTCCAGCCGGCCGGTCTCCTGGAGCCACTTTTCGAGTTCCAGGCCCTTAACGTCGCGGTCGCCGTAGAGCGTAGCGGTTTTGCGGTATGGGACCAACCTGGACTAGGGAAGACGGCCACGGCCATAGGATGGGCGTGGGAACTCATGGAGAATAGAAAGGCGGCGACGAGAACGGTGATAGTCGTGCCCGGGGCCATAAAAACCCAGTTCGCGCGCGAGATCACCAGGTTCACCGGCAGCGAGGACGTGGTGGTCATCGACGGTGACAAGAAGAAAAGGGAGAAGTTGTACGGGGAAGCCACCGGGGCGAGGTGGGTGGTGTTGAACTACGACCTGCTGCACATAGACTACAAGCGCATAGTGCCCCTGGTCAATGGTTCCCTGCTGGTCGCAGACGAGGCCCACCGCCTGAAGAACCGGACAAGCAAACGTACTTCGGCCATGCGCAACCTGGCCGTAAAGGCTTCCCGCAGACTGGCCCTGAGCGGAACACCGGTCGAGAACAACCCAGGAGAATGGTACACCCTGATGAACGGATTCGTGGTTCCCGGCATGTTCGGTGGAGTGATGGATTTTTTCAACCGCTACACCTACCCGGGCAGATTCGGCGGGTTCGAAGGCGCCCGCAACCTGGGCGAACTAAAGCAACGTTCCAACCCCCATTACATACGCAACCGCAAGGAACAGGTCGCCGCCCATCTGCCGAGTTTGCTGGTAAAAAACCAGGTGCTGGACCCTGACCCCAAGCTCGCCCACGCGCTCAGGCAGGCCCACCGGGACGCGCGCGAAGAGATAGCGCGGGCCGCCATGGACAAACGGAATATCGGCGTACTCGACGGCCAGGTGGAAGACGAGATAGAGTCCGGCGCGGCCATGACCGCGGTGGGAATGCTGCGCCTGATGTGCTCATCCCCTAAGTTGGTCCTGGGCAGCCCGGCGGCTAGCGCGAATGCGATGGTCCTAGCGGGTCTCATACCGGACATAGACGGCCCGAAACTCGACGAACTGCGCCTGCTGGCCGGGGAGATGCAGGTCAACGCCGAGAGACTGGTGGTGTTCACAGGTTTTCGATCCATGTCCGATCTGATCGCCGAGAGATTCGACGAGGACGGCATTCGTTACGTCACCTTCAACGGGGGGACCAGTCGGCAGGACAGGGACACGGCCGTGGCTAAGTTCAACACCCCCGGGACGGAAGACAGCCCCGGACCCACGGTTTTCCTGGCCACGGACGCCGCCAGCGAAGGTTTGAACCTCGGAAAGTGCTGCTCAACCCTGGTCAATTTCGACCTCGCCTTCAAACCATCCACCATGGTCCAGCGGGCCAACCGGATACACAGGATCGACGGGGACGTAAGTAAAAGGTACCTGATCATAAACTTTACACTCAGTAGAACCATCGAGGAGGGCATATTGAAGATGGTCGGCGCCAAGGCGGACCTCACCGACGCCATACTCGGGGAGTCCGGTAGCCGAAAGAGCGTAACCGGGCGGCACGGCTACAACATATACGCGGCAGCGATGAACGAATGGCAGGAGTAGGCGCCGGCGCAGTAAACGGCCGGGAGGGAGCGAGTGCGGCACGGCGGCGGCAGGGCACATTACTAGGTCGGGGGAAGTACCGATACTGTACTTACTTTATAGTATATTATGACGAACAACGTTAAACCATTGGGGCCCGACGGCCTCCCGGTTGCCAGCATGAGCGGCACGGAGTACAACCTGAGAAACCAGGAACTGTTCAGCCTCAGGGCCCAGACGGTCAAGGACCTGGGGGCGCTGACCAAAAAGCCGAGCAAATCCGCGGCGGTGGCGCGAAAAGTCAACAAGCTGCGCAAAGATCTGGAAAAAATCGACACCAAAATAGTCATGCTCAACTACGGACTGGTCATAAACTATGTGAAAAAGTTCACGGCATCATCCACCCGGGACGACTCCCGCGACTTCGAGGGGGCGGCGGTGGTGGGACTTATGCGGGCGATAAACTCGTACAACCCCAAGTATGGCTCCAAATTCTCCACATGGGCGTACAAGCCCATCCAGCGCGAATGCTTGAAAGCCGTGCGTGACGCCGACTTCAAGCAACTCAACCCCGGGGATTTCGAGAAGAGACCGGACATACTACGGGCCGCCAAAAAAGTAGAATTGGCCGGCAAGGGCCCCGCAGGCTTCATAGACTATGCGGCGATCGCGAAAGAATCCGGGGCCAGCATCGAGGCTATCAAGCGCGTGCTGCACTCACCCGCCCTCGACTCCCTGTCCCGTCCGCTGGGCGACGAAGGGGAGGGCGACCTAGGGGAAACCGTGGTGGACCCGGGATCCACGGTCGAGGACTTAGTGTTGAACAAACAAGAGGTCACGAGTCTGGAGCGCTACGGGTTGTCGTCCCTGGACGACAGAGAGATGTACGTGATAGTCCGTAGATACGGTCTGGACGGGGATCCCGTGCAGAGGCTCAGCGCCATAGGGTCGCATCTTAAACTTTCCCGTGAAGCGGTGCGCCAGATTGAGGCAAAGGCCCTCAGCAAACTAAACCACCCGGTGGTCAGGCGAAAACTGGTCAGGTACGGAAAACTTTAGAACCCTAGGATTTCCGGGAGTATACGCCGAGGCGGCAGCATCCCTGAGGATACTGCCGCCGCGTGTTGATGACTAGAGCGTCTTGTCGGTACGGGCTACCATCTTCCACATGGTGTGGTAGCCGGTCTTTGTCCGATTGACTTTCGCGTAGGTGGGCTTATGCCCCCTTGCGATCTCTTTGCGCACATGGTTCGGGAAATTCGACAGCGCCGGTGACCAGGACTCGAAAGCCTTCCACGCCAACTGCGCGGCTTCTTTCTCGGATACTGGTGCCCCGTCCTGCTTGACGTGGGCGCAGGCGATTTCCGATACGATAGCGGAGGACATGTGCATGAACTCCTTGCCTATGGTGTCCATTGCGGTCTTTTCCCGGCCCTTGTTGTCGATCCGAGATAGTCTCGCACGGAGGTCTTCATAGCTGAAGCGACGATACTCCTCTACATGGCTCTCGTCCACCCTCATGCGCGTGGCGATATCCTTGTTGCTGGGGATTTCGCCGGTTTCGCCGGCGAGATAGGAGGCAACCAGGCGTATCTTTGCCCTGGTCTCCGCCCTGCGGATGATCTCCCTACCCAAACCTAGCGATCCGGCCACCTCTAGAAGTGAGGGGGTGTCGGTGCCGTAACTACCGTAACGCTGGGATATGATCCAGTATTCAAGGTCGTTGAGGTCGTCGATGTAGTCTTCCAGGTCCAAGCCCGTGTCAACTACTTCCTCGATGGATTCCAGCAAGGATCCCAGCGTGTGCCCCTCCTCGTCGACAGCGATGTCTAGAGAGGTTGCACCCACGGAATAGGCCCGCATAACCTTGTCCAGGGGGACCCCGGAATACTTGGCTATCTCTTCGTACGAGGGGGTTTTACCCATGGCCGCCTGAAGTTGGGCTTCCGCCATCCGTACCTGTTTGCGGAGGTTGAACTCCGCCTGCGTCAGGTGTGCGAACTCGTTGCGCCGCACGGTGCGATGAAGCGCACCGGCTATGTACTGGCGCGAGAACGTCGAGAAAGCTACCCCGCGGTCGGGATCGAACTTGGTGAAGGCTTCCCACAGTCCCATCGCGGCTGCGGCAACGTTGTCGTTGTCGGAGTCGTGGTTACGGTGGAACATCTTCGCCTGAGCATGGACGAGTCCCTGGTTGATCAGGTAAAATTCCCTGCCGGTGTCTCGTATGATCTTCTCGTTCTTCGCCCGGTACTTGGGGTCGTTCTTTGCCTTGCGGGACTTGAGGGCCTTCTCGGCCGCCAAGTAGGCCCGTCTCAGGCTGACGTTTTTGTCAGCCCATATCGAATCCTCGGCCACTAGAGTATTGGAATACTCTGTCGTGGACGTGGAAGATTTTCTGGTGGTTTTTGTGTGTTTACCCATGTTTCCTACTGTTAAGGCGGAGAGGCGGTATTGAATGCGTCACAGGTTCATGAACGGTATGCAGCGGACGAGTATCTGGGGGCGCAGGAGTTGCGCGAGTTCCACGGTGACCACCGCATCCGAGGCCACATACTTGCGTAGATCCTCCGGGGTCAGGGCGTGCACTCTGGCGCGGTCGACCTCGACCGGTGAATACCCTAGATACTTGGCGATACTCTTAAGAGACCACTTGACGTTGCCCTCACGGGCAACCCCCGCATACAGGTAGGAGATGTCCACGTGGGCCAGGCTGCCCCAGGACGAGCGTACGGGTATGCCCAGACCGGGCGGCGGAGGGTACTTTACGGGTATGGTTGGATCGGGGGCTACCCGCAGACTAGTGGTCATGTCGGAAAACTGGTACCTACGGGATAGAAACGGTAGATCGAATCCCGCACCGTTCCAGGTTACAAGCAGCCCGTTGCGTTTTGCGAGGATGCTTTCAAGGCTCTGCAGTATCTCCGCCTCGCTGCCGCTGTCAAAAACCTCCACCTTGTCCGTGCCGCTGTAGGCGAGCGACGCGGCGACCACTCTTGACGTGTGCGGATCCAGGCCGCCGCCGCCGGACGTGTCGGTTTCTATGTCCAGTGAGACCAGAGGAATGTCGGCGTAACTGTGCTTGGTGCCTGCTTGTATGCTGTCTATATCGGGCATGCTCAGGGAGTAGGGAAAATCTGCACCTGTTGCGTTCACCGGTATTACAGTGCGCAGTACACGGATTACGGCATACTAGCCGTGGAAGCGCGAATAGTTGACTAAAATGGGGATCCTGATACTGTAACTCCCTGTGTTAAACACATACCACATTCTCGCCGGAATACTCATGGCTGCGGTGGGTGTGCCCGTTCTCGTGCGGGTGGCCGCCTGGCGTACGCAAAAACAGCCCATGTCGTGCCATCCGGAGGCGGAGGTGCTTCTCCTGCGGACCCTGCTGAAAAGGCCACAGGACTCCGCGCTCGTACTGGACCTTGAGGCCGAACATTTCGTCGATCCGGCGAGGGGCTCTCTGTGGTCGGAGATGAAAAGTCACTGTATGAAGTACGTCGAACACGGTGACGAGACGACTCGGGAGCAGTCCCTCGGAAACAGGGATACGTTGACTGGTAAACTTCCCGAAAACTTCAAAGAGATGCTGACCGTCGACGTCCTTAACGCCGCCGCGGTCGAGGGCGACGCGGACATCATGAACGAGGCGGCCATGGTGGTTGCTGCGGAAAAAATATACTCCAGCGGATTGGACCGAACGAGATACGTCGGAAACTCTAAAGTGGTGCGTACCGGGGATCCTCTGGTGCCGCTGATGCGCGACGCCTCCAGGCCGACCAAGGCGCACATCCTCGTATACCTGCTGGTGATGTTTGCGGGGACCCTTGTCTCACTGTCCGTTGGGACCGCGATGGGCAGCGGGGTTGTCGCGGCCGCCTACGCGGCGAGCATGCTCGTACTGCTCTCCGGTGGAATCGTGTGGACCATAGTGGATCTTGACACCTTGTACATCGACGTCCCGACTCTCTTGTTGTTCGGCGGCGGCGCCTGGGCGCTCACTGCGATCGGGGCGTTCATCGCGGGAACCTTAGCCAACGTCCTGACGGCCCTGACGGCCACCCTTGTCGTAGTCGGGTTTGTCTTCGTCATGAGTTTGGGGCACGCCAAGTTGCGCGGAAAGCCGGGAATGGGAACAGGGGACTTCATGCTCATGCCGGCCACCCTGGGAGTGCCCGTAGCCGTCACGGGGATGTGGGTCATGACCAACTGGATACTGCTAACCTCCCTGATCCTGGGTATTCTCGGTTGGGTGGTTAAGTACCTGAAAGTCCAGGATTTCGGCAGAGGCACGCCATATGCCTTCGGGCCATACTTGGCCTGCGGTTGGGTGCTGACCTTGGGTCTGTGGAGGATTACTTTATGACCCGCGAAACCGATCCCAAGTCGGCGGTACCCCGTTACCTGCCGGTGGATGTAGAGGCGGAACTGAGCGTACTCTCGGCCCTATTGACCACCCCTGAACTGTTTTTGGACATAACCTCGATGCTGAACGCCGACGACTTCGGGGTAAGCAACCACCAGGACATCTACAGGGCGGCCCTGCTGTGCGACCAGAACGGGCAGCCGGTTGACGCCATCACCATCGCCGACACCCTGCGCAGAACAAAAAAACTGGTCAAAATAGGCGGCCAAAAAACCATCGACACACTTATAGAGAGGGGCGGTGCCGTGGACAACGTGATGCATCACGCGGCGATCGTCCTGGACAAGTCCAAGCTCAGAAAACTCCTGACCGTCGGTCGCTCCATCGCTGGTAGCGCCATCAGCCCGGAGGCCGAGGCATCGAAAGTTCTCGCCGAGGCCGAGAGCCAGGTGTTCCAACTCGGTAAAGAGCGCACGGGAGGCAGCATGCTGGACATGAACCAGGCCGTACCGCTTCTTCTCGATAGTCTCGCCAAGGCGCAGTCCAGCTCCTTGGTCGGAGTATCCACCGGTATGCACGGCTTGGACAAGATAACCGGGGGGCTGCAGGGCGGACAACTGGTAATACTGGCCGCGCGGCCAGCCATGGGCAAGTCCGCGCTGGGAGTGCAAATAGCCCGACACATAGCGGAGACCACTCAAAGTTACGTACCGGTATTGAGTTACGAAATGGGCACGGTCGAGATAGCCACGCGCATGCTCGCCACCGCCACCGGCTGCGATCTGCTGAGGCTCAAAGGAGGGGACCTGCCCGAGGGAATGGAACGAAAAATCGCGGTGGCGGCAAACGAACTACGCAGCCTGAGCGTACTGATAGACGACAGTCCGCCGGAAACCATCGGCGGAGTGAGATCGGCGATGCGGCGTCTGGCCAGGCGAGGACCCATAGGGGCGATCGTGATCGACTACCTGCAACTTATGAGCGGGGAAACCAGGTTCATGCAAGACTCGAGAAACCAGGAGGTCAGCGAAATCTCCAGGGGACTAAAAAGGCTGGCAACCGAACTCAATGTACCCATCATAGCCCTGTCTCAGCTCAACAGGCAGCTTGAGCAAAGACAGAACAAGAGACCCGGACTCTCCGACCTGCGGGAGTCGGGCTCCCTTGAACAGGATGCGAACATAGTGTTGTTCCTGTACAGGGAGCACGTGTACAACCCCAGTGTCCACCCGGAGAAAACCGAACTGATAGTGGCCAAGCAGCGCAACGGCCCGCTGGGCACGATCCGGCTGCGTTTCGAGGGATCCTGCACGCGGTTTAGTGAAGATTCCACCCCGTTCGCCTATACCGGCGGCGGGAATCTCTTCAGGTAGGACGATCGCGCGGGCACCGCCATGGACGAGTGCGTGGAACAGGGCACCGCGCACAATAGTAGGGGTGGACGAAAAAAAAGTCGATACCATATTGAAGAACCTGGGGATAGACAGCGTGGACACGCAGGACCTGATCTCCGGTGAAGTCCGGTCCCACCTTGAGTCCAAGAACATAGACGCCGAGATTGCCAGCATACGCTGGAATACGGTGCTGTTGTCGGCTGACGCGCGCAATGCCCATCTTCTCGGTTGGGAGAAGGACAGTCTCTCCGCACGGATAACCGCGGTGACCGGCGCGAAGTACCGTATCAAAGTAAGGACTACCCGGTAGCATGAAGGAGTTCACCATCGGAGTAGACCTCGACGGTGTGGTCGCCGACTACGAAAGCAAACTCCGGGAGATAGCCGCGAACATAATGGGGCTGGACGAAAGCGAGTTTCCGCCGGCCACGCACTGGAGCTTGCTGGAGTCGGGATGGCCCTTCGATGACGAGGTCCACTTCCTGGAGGTGCACAAAGAAGCGGTCAGCTCCCACGGGCTTTTCCGCAGACTTTCGCCCATCGACGGGGCGAGTGAGGCCCTGTGGCGGATGAGCGATGCCGGTATACGGGTACGCATAATCACCCACCGTCTCGTGGTGAACTTCGCCCACTCGGCCACCGTCAGCGATACGGTCAACTGGCTTGACGACAAGCGCATACCGTACAGGGATATATGCTTTGTCAAGGACAAGGCAGAGGTGGGGGCCAGCTTGTACGTAGACGACAGTCCTGGCAACATCGGGGCATTGCGGGCCGCCGCAGGAGAGCACTCCGTGATGACGTTCGACCAACTCTACAACAGGCACATACCGGGTTTGCGCGCCCACAACTGGGACGACATTCTGGTCAAGGTTGCCCGGGAAACCGGTCTGGAACTATAGCCTACACCAAGCGCGACCACGGACAAGACGGATACGCCAAGTACCTGTATCCTGGCACTGATTGTCCGGTCTTACGGCTTCAATACGTAGACGATGGCGTCGTTCATGCCTTTCGACTTGAGGACTTCTCCGTCAAGGGACATGCCGTCTTCGAAGTATGCCGCCACGAGTAGCGAACCGCCCGAGCGGACGGAGACATCGTAGGAGTAATAGGTTCCGGTAGAGGGGCTGGACAGGGACCACAGCGGGGAAAGGGCCGGGGTCATCTCGGTGATGAACAATCCCGTGGCACTCTTTTCCTGGAGGTTTACGTCCCCGATTGTCAGGGATCCGGTATAACGCCCGGTCAGTACGAAGTTGTCCCCCTTGTTGTCCATGGAGTAGGCGTAGTCGTCGCGGTTTCCGCCGAGGGTTTCCAGTCTCAGGAGTTCTCCGCCGGCGCTCAGGGCGGCCACGTAAGCGTCGTTACCTCCCTTGGCTACGATGGTCTTACCGGCGAATTCGGCGGTGCCGGTGTAGTATCCGGAAACAACCACGGACGCGTCGGTCAACTCTATGATGTCGTACCCCGAGTCGTTGTCACTGGAGGATACGAGTTGGCGTGCCCACAGCACTCCCCCGTCAGAGGAGATTCTGGCCGCGAATGCGTCGTAGCCGCCCTTGGACTTCAAAACCTCTTTGCCCATGGATAAGGCGCCGGAAAAACTGCCGGTGATCAGAAGGTCGCCGTTCTCGGCCACGTTCACCGAATTGGTCGAGGCGTACTCCGGGGAATTGAACTGCGAAAGCCATATCGTGTTACCCTGTTCGTCGAGCTTGCGCAAAAATGCGTGGGTGCCGGATTCCGTCGCGGAGTCTCCTGACACGTAAACGGCGCCCTTGGAGTCGACCGCGAGTCCGCGGGCCGCATCAAGCGGACCGGAATCGAAACTCTTCAACCACAACGCATCCCCCGCCGGGTTGATCTTGGCCACAAACAGGTTGGTCTGCTCCCCGACGGCAGCCTCTACTTTCGCGTCGCCCACGGACATGTAACTCGCCGCACTGCCTTTTCCGTAGAAGCCCGCCACGTAGATGTTGCCGTCCCCTCCTACGGATACTACTTCACCGTAGGTGTCGGTGTTGCCCGTGGACTCCAGCGACCAGCCCAAGGAACCGTCCTGCTCTATCCTGGACACAAACATGCGCGCAGGGGTCGCGGAGTTGCGATTCGTCTCACCCACCACGTAACTGGCGCCAGTGTCGTCGCTCGCCACGTCGCGGGCAAAGTCGTCACCTTGCGTGCCGAAAACTAGCGGCATTTTGGTTGAGGTATCTCCCGCGTCTTTGGCGCCCAGGCAGCCGGAGAGCAGGAGCAGGGAAAGACTCGCGGTAACGAGCTTAAGGGGTTTGGCGTACGTAAACATACCTTATACTATTCCTACCCTTTGGGCGGATGCCTGCAGGCGCCGTCCAGTTGTTTCTTTGTTGGCCTAGGCCCCGTAAACCCCGAAAGCCAGAATCGGGGGGGTCGGTACCCGCAAAGTCCTCTCGAAAGCGTCCAATTTTTCCAGCATCTCCCTGCAGTCGTCCACGGCGGTCCCCGGGTCAAGGCGCTTTATGCGGGCGTGTATGTGCGATCTTTGGTGGTAGGACCAGAGTTGAAGGAGTTTTCGGGCGCACTCCTGCTCGGAGGCGGACAGGGAGTCGTAGCGGACTTCCTTTAAGAAACTTTTCGGGTCGTAATCGGCGAAATTCGCCACCGCTTTGGCCAGGGCGCACAGGTTTGCGTAGTTCTTCAACAAACCCACGATACTCAACCTCGCCGGATCCTGTCCCATCAGTGCGCTTTTGGCGAACGCCCGCAACTGGGTCGATTTAGCGAAGATCGCGGCCAGATGCGGCTGGTTTCCCGCGATTTCCACGGACTCCCGGGAAGCCAGGGACGAGAACCCCAACTTGGAGAGATGCTCTTGGCGCAGGTCCGGGGGAAGTACTTCCAGGGCAACCGTCGCCGACGCTCTACCCACTACGGTATCCGGCAGAGTGCCGGAATCCCGGGTACATAGCACCACCAGCAAGGGAACCTTGGTGTCCTCCAGAAGCATCAACAGCCTGTCCATGACCCCCGGTCTGGCGCCGGCGTAACATGGCAGCAGGACCACGTGCCTGCTGAGCGGATGGTAGTCGACCCTGGCCAAGAGACCGTCCATGTCTTGCACCGTGATCTCCCCTCCCGCATCCGGGACGACCTTGTGGTAATCGGCCGGGAAGTCCCCGCCCAGCAGGGTGGCGGCAATCCACTGCGCGGCAGTATGGGCTATGTCCTCGAAATCCGACTCTAGAATAAGCAGTGAACCGTTGGGGGTCTCTTCGCCGAGAATTTCTATGCGCACCAAGGACTCCTCCTTCAAAAACTCCAGACCCGTCCCCTGGATGTTCTCCGGGGTCAGTAGCACGGGTTTCTTCTTGGGGGACTTGGACGGCATACCTACAGTTTAGCCCCGGTGATGGGCGCGGGAAACATCAGTGTCTGGGGCACGCCTGATCGCGCACCAGGCAGGTGCGCACCTGTTTCTCCAACTCCTCCTGATCCCACACGTTGAGAAAGTCCGCGTGCGGCAGGGTTCCCCCGGAGGACAGGGAATAGTCCTCCGCCCTGTACGCGGTCGGGTTGTAGATGACTTTCAATAACAACTGAGGTATGTGTTTCGGGTAACCCTCCGGACAGACGCCCGAGGAGGAATAGCGGACATGGTCCCGGTGGCCCGTGGTGTCGGTCTGCCGCCCGTCCCAGCAGTCGGGAAACACTACCACCATGACCAGGCTGTCGTCGACGGGGCAGGCGGGTATTTCCACGCTCGTCAACGGAGACGACTCGCACTTCCAGAAAGCCGTCCTGCCGTCGGTCGATGGGCCGGCGATCATGAATAGGTCACGGGGGTAGGCGGTTATGTCCGAAGTGGTTACGCCTATACCCTTCCTGTAGTAGGCCACTATCCTGTCCGGTGCCACACTCTTTTTCCCGTCAACTATCGTGGGCACCCAGTAGGATGCGGTGTCGGTGGGAACCGAGCAGGACGTCATGGCGTCCCGGACGGAGGACAGCGGGCCCACCCCCACCTCCCTGTTGCCGAAAAATGCGTGCTCATGAACCGAACCGACTATCGGGTCCACGGACGCCACCCTCACAAGCGAACAAGACACCAGAAACTGTGCCAAAGCGTGGGTATCCAGATCGGCCAGGGATCCCGGGACGCCTTGGATGGACGCGGGATCCACCCGGGAACTATCGTCCACTGTTCCAAGGTAAACCCCGGGGCGGGCGGGCGACGGGGCCACGACCCAAAAGGAGACGACCAGCAGCAGGACCGAAGAGGCCGTGATCAGCGCCGCCATAACCTTTTTGTTGACGTAGGAACTCACCTTACTGACGGTGTCCGCACGGTCACCTTTGTCAGCCAGCAGGCGCCTTGCTTGACTTGCGATACTGGTGCGGGTTGAATGTGCGGGCGGGGGCGGGGAGCACTATATTCAATATGTTCGAAAAGTTCACCGAAAACGCCAGACTGGTGGTAGTACGCTCACAAGAAGAAGCCCGTACCCTGGGACACAACTACATAGGTACCGAGCACCTGCTCTTGGGCGTCCTGTTCACCGAAAGTTTTGCTGCCTCGGTACTCGAGGACGCGGGTCTGACCCTGGAGGACGTGCGGGAACGGATAGCCAACATCTCTGGTACCGGTAACCCCCAGATCGGCGGCCACATACCGTTCACCCCGAGAGCCAAGAAGGTGCTGGAGTTCGCCCTGCGGGAAGCGCTGTCGCTGGGGGAAAACGACATAGATGTCGAGCACGTACTTCTAGGCATACTCCGGGAAGGCGAAGGGGTGGGTTTCGCGATCCTCTCAACCTTCAACGTGTCTTTGGACACGATCCGGGCATCCATCATGCGCGGCAGGGAGGACAGCCCGCAGACGCCGCGGGAGCCACGGGAAAGAAACCGTCCGGAACGAGGGGAGCGACAAGGCAGGGGCAAGGACAACCTGGAGCGGTTCACACGCAACCTGACCTTGGCCGCAACCCAGGGGAAGCTCGACCCGGTGATCGGCAGGGAAAAGGAGATCCGCAGAGTCATGCAAACCCTGGTGCGCAGGACCAAAAACAACCCGGTCCTCATCGGGGATCCCGGGGTGGGGAAGACCGCAGTCGTTGAAGGATTGGCCCAACTTATCGCAAGCGGAAACGTGCCCGAACAATTGAGAGGGACGGAGATACTATCGGTGGACGTTCCCGGCATGGTGGCGGGCGCCCGCTACAGGGGGGACTTCGAAGAGCGGGTAAAAAGCATGATCGCGGAGACCAAACAACGCAAGAACGTGATCCTGTTTATCGACGAGATCCACGTCCTTGTGGGGGCGGGGGCGGCCGAAGGATCGGTCGACGGGGCCGCATTGTTCAAGCCCGAGCTGGCCCGTGGGGAACTCAGAACCATAGGCGCCACCACGACCGACGAGTACCGCAAACACTTCGAGAAAGACGCCGCCCTTGAGCGCCGGTTCGCCCCGATCCTCGTGGAGGAGCCGAGCGCCGAGGACGCCATATCGATATTGAGGGGTTTGAAAGGCCCTCTAAGCGACCATCACGGAATCACCATAGAAGACTCCGCCCTGGAGGCCGCCGTTAAACTCGGAGCCAGGTACATCTCCGGCAGGAAGTTGCCGGACAAGGCCATAGACCTCCTGGACGAGGCGGCGGCGCGACTGGTGGTCGGCAGGTACTCAACGGAATGCGAACAGATCAGAGAAGATATAGAGGCGTCCCTGAAGAAGTACCGGGAGTACTCCGACACCGACAACCCCCTGGCCTCTAGCGTGGGGTTGCACATTGAGCACCTGCGCATGAAACTCAGCGAATTTGACATAGGTGACCCGGTGGTCACGGGGGAGACGGTCGCGGACCTCATCGGGGACATAACGGGAATACCCGTCAACGCCATAAGCATGAGCGAAGGAAGCAAGTTGATGCACCTGGAAGACACGTTGCGCAGAAGGGTGATCGGGCAGGACATGGCCCTGGAGATGATCGCCAAAGCGGTTCGCAGGGCGCGGGCCGGGTTGCGCGATCCGCGTCGCCCCTCGGGGAGTTTCCTGTTCGCCGGTCCCAGCGGGGTCGGGAAGACCGAACTGGCCAAGGCGCTGGCGGAAGCGATATTCGGGGACGAGAGATCCCTGATAGTTCTCGACATGAGCGAGTACGCCGAACAGCACTCGGTGAGCAGACTGTTCGGCTCTCCCCCGGGATACGTTGGGTACAACGAGGGCGGTCAGTTGACTGAACTGATCCGACGCAAACCCTACTCGGTTCTGCTGCTTGACGAGGTGGAGAAAGCGCACAGCGAGGTATTCAACTCCCTGCTGCAGATACTGGAAGAGGGTCGACTGACCGACGGGCAGGGCCGCGTGGTGGATTTCTCCAACGTTGTCGTCATCATGACGAGCAACCTCGGTTCCAAGGAGATCAACAGCGGTATGGGGGTGGGTTTTTCCAAAAACGCCGAGGACGACGCCATGAAAGTGGAGGCGCGCATCAAAGAGGTAATCAAGGGCTACTTCAAACCCGAGTTCCTCAACAGGCTGGACAGCGTGGCGGTGTTCCGTAGCCTCAGACCCGAGGATATTCTCCAGATAGTGGACATGCTCCTTGGAAAGGTCGCCGAGCGCATGGCCGCGATAAACCTAAAAGTTACGGTGACGGAAAACGCCAAAAAATGGCTGGCAGACAAGGGTTACGACAGAACTTCCGGGGCCAGACCATTGCGCAGACTGCTGGCCGCGCAGATCGAGGATCCGATCAGCGAGCTCATACTGGAGACCCGGCTGCTCAGCGGGCAGGAGGCCCGGGTGGACGTCATGGACGACGGAAGCGGGCTGACCGTGACCATCGCGGAGAGCGACCCCTCCGTTCTGGAAAACCGGTAAAGGTCCGGGCAGGCAACCGGAACGATAATTCGTGGCGCGGGCAGCGTAGCGCTACGAGTAAAACCTAGCGGCCAGCAACCGGGCCGGACGACGCGGCGGGGCATCGCGCGGGAAGACCGCCGAGGGCAGTCAAGTCGTGCGCGTTAAGTCCGGCAGGCCACTTTCCCGGGTCGGCGTTCATTATGCTGGCATGTTCCACGTGCCCCAGGCCGAGAAGGTGTCCGAGTTCGTGAAGCACCAAGTTTCTCTGAGTTTCCCCGGGACCGTTGGACGCGTCCAGCGACCGGTAAAGGGAATCGTTGAACACTACCGCGCCCGTAACCAACTGGCGGACGGAATTCTTGACGGCGGGATTGGCCACCGCGGACCCCAGTACCTTCTCGTCTCGCAGTATGTTGGTTTCATCCCGGTGTACCCAGCCCACGTAGACCGGAGGGTAGGACGACCCGGGCATCTTGGGGCCGGAAAGAGCCCAATCTATCTGGGGCACCTCCCCGGTGGTGCCCACTATTTTGAAACTCAGACCGGAGGCCGAGGCTAGTACGGCAAGACTTTCCCGCAAAAGAGCCTCTTTGGCCGGATCGAGGTTACGGTCCCCCAGGACCACGGAAATCGGCTCGCAATCCCTCCAGGTGACGGTTTGCGTAGCCCCGTGGGCATGATGTCCGGCGCCGGAACCACCTTGGCGAACGGGGAGATCCGGGGATACGAAATAGAGGGCGGCCATAACCGGAAGCGCGGCAACGATCTTGAAGGTACGCATACGCCAAGTCACGTATATATCTCTAGATGTACGACCGGTTCGCCGACCGAGACCGAGGGCGGGGAACGAATCGACCGCGGATACGGGGTAGACCGCCGGGTTCGCCCCCGCTACACTGTCTCGCGCTATATGTCGATAGAGTCGGGGTCCAGGGTGGGTGACTTGGATACGATGTAGTCCCTGCGGGAGGCGACGTCCTGGCCCATGAGAGTGGTGAACATCTTATCGGCCGCGGCGGCGTCTTTCATGGTCATGCGGCGGAGTTTCCGTTTGTCGACGTCCAGGGTGGTCTCGGCGAGCTGGTCGGCGTCCATCTCGCCGAGACCCTTGTAACGTTGGATGTCCTTTACGCTCTTGGACCCTTTGCGTGCCGCCTCCAGGACCCTGTCCCTGTCCTCGTTGGAGTAGCAGTAGAGATAATTTTTGGAACCGGCGATCTCCACCCTGTACAACGGGGGGACCGCCGCGTAAACCCGTCCCTGCTCAAGGAGCGGACGCATGTACCGGTAGGCCAGGGTGAGGAGCAGGCACCTGATGTGGGCCCCGTCGACGTCCGCGTCCGCCAGGACTATCAGTTTCCCGTACCTCAACGACTCAAGGGAGAAACTCTTGCCGGACCCCGACCCCAAGGCCGATATTATGGCGGCGCACTCCTGGTTGTCCAGCATTTGTTTCTCGCTGGCGCGCATGGTGTTCAATATTTTTCCCCGGATCGGTAGCAGGGCCTGGAACTCCGAATCTCTGGCGGCTTTCACGGTACCGCCGGCGGAGTCCCCTTCGATTATGAACAGCTCGGTTTTCTCCATGTCGTCGGACCTGCAGTCGCTCAACTTGGCGGGCAGGGAACTGGACTCCAGGGCGTTCTTGCGCCGGACCGTTTCCCGCTGCAGTCGTGCCGCCCGACGCGCCCTCCCGGCCAGGGCGACTTTCTCGTAGACCTTGCGGGCGTCGCCCTTCGTCTTCCGGTTGCCCGCCCACAAACTCAGACCGTTCTCCACCACCTGGGCGACGATGTTGGCCACCGCGGGGGTTCCGAGGACCTCCTTGGTCTGCCCTTCGAACTGGGGTTCGCTGATGCGGACCAGGACTATCGCGGTCAACCCCTCGAGTACGTCGTCCTTGGTGGGGTTCTCCTCGCTGGCCTTCACCGCGCGCGAAGAGCACGCCCCGTCGGATATGGTCCGCACCAGGGAACGTTCGAAACCGGAAACGTGCGTACCTCCCTTGTTGGTGGCGATGATGTTCACGAAACTACGGATCTGTGTTTCGTAGCCGGAACCCCAGCGCAACGCGACCTCCACTTCGCACGTACGCGAGACGTCCCTTGACACCAGTTCGTTGTTCTCCAGGACGGGTATGGACTCCGTGTACGTACCCTCGCCGGACACCACCACCGGTTGACATACTTCCGGATCTGCGGCTATGAAATTTACGAAATCCTTCAAGCCGCCCTCGTAATGGAACCTGGTTTCCTTGGGGGGTCCCGAGCGCAGGTCGCGGACCTCCAAGGTCAGCGACGGAACCAGGAAGGCGGTTTGTCTGGCGCGGGTGACGACGGCCTCCAGGTCGAAGGAGGCGCCGGGAATGAAGGTCGCCTTGTCCGGCCAGAACCTCACCTTGGTGCCGGTGTCGGCGGCTTTGCAGGCTCCCGTTACTCGAAGACTTCCTTCCTTGAAAGTCCCCGCGGAACTGAAATGCCCGGCGATGCCCTTGTTGAAGGACACCCCGTAAACCTTCGAGTCCCTCCTGACCTCGACGTCCACCCGGGAAGACAGGGCGTTTACCACGGACGCCCCCACCCCGTGCAGGCCGCCCGATACGGCGTATCCCCCCGAGGCGCCGAATTTCCCTCCGGCGTGGAGTTTCGTGAAAACTAGTTCCACCCCGCTCAGGTTGGTTTTGGGGTCCTTGCCCACGGGCACCCCTCTGCCGTTGTCCTCCACCTCGGCGGAACCGTCGGCGTGCAGGGTTATGTGGATCATGGAGGCGTGGCCCGCGAGGGCCTCGTCGACGGCGTTATCCGTTATCTCCCACAGGCAGTGCTGCAATCCTCTGGAGTCGGTGGACCCTATGTACATGCCCGGTCTCTTCCTTACGGCATCCAGACCCTCGAGGACGGTGAGAGTCGACACGTCGTAGGTGCCGGTTACCTTCTTTACCGGTTTACGGGGCGCCATGCGGGCTCCTTTGCGTGTGCGTATACATAGACTGTACCTTGTATTGTCACGGAAGAGGTCGTTTAGTCCATGATCGGAGTTGAGGGAGGCGGCACTACTTGACAAAACCAAAGGAATAACACTGTCAATGGTGTGCTGCAATCCTACTCGAAATACTTGAAAATCGCGGTGGTTGTCGGGGCCGGGTTGACCGCAGGCGTGGCCCTGTGGGACGCTGTCGTCAGGGCCTCCTGGATAATGACCATTGTGCTGCTGTCGATGTTCGTGGCGGCCGCCTACGAACCCGGGGTCAACAAACTAACGCGCGGCGGGCGGCGAAGCAGGCGTCTTGTCGCCGCGTTTCTACTAGGTTCCACCCTGTTGGTGTTCGGGGGGCTGCTCGCCGCGTGCGGCGCACTACTCTACGCCCAGTTGGATGACCTTCTCTACTCTATACCGGATCTCGTCGCGAACATAGAGAACACGGTGAACAAACATCTGGGGTTGAACGTGGACCTGCAGCAGTATACGGCGAACCTCTCCGTCACGGACATGGGAGCGGGTCTGTTGGCACTGGGGGAGAGTTTTTTGAAAATTTCCGGAGCGGTACTGGTGGTTTTGTTCCTGTCCTATTATCTGATAGTCGACGGTCCCGCCATACGGCAACGCATATGCACCCTGTTTCCCGTACGCATACAGAAAGAGGTTTTGCGCATGTGGGACATAACCGTGGAGAAAACCGGTAACTACATATATTCCAGGGTGTTGCTCGGTTTGTTTACTTTCCTCAGCCACGGGGCGGTGTTCTACGTTATGGGCGTACCGTACGCGATAGTATTGGCTCTCTGGGCGGCGGTGGTAAGCCAGGTGATTCCCGTGCTGGGGACCTACGTGGCCGGCGGGGTGCCTCTGCTGGTGGTGGGGGCGCAGGGCAGCGGCTCCCTGGTCGTAATGATGCTGGTGTTCATGGTGCTCTACCAGCAGTTAGAGAACATGGTGATATCCCCGAAACTTTTGAAAAAAACCATGGACCTCAACCCCGTGGTGTCGTTCGTGGGGGTGCTCGTAGCGGCGTCGACCCTGAACTTCGTGTACGTACTACTGGCTTTGCCCATCATCGCGACGACGCAGGCGTTCGTCACGGTGTACGTGCAGACCCACGAACTGGTCGAAGACGAACGATTCAACACCCCGACCTGACCGTCGGGCGGCGGATGCGACCGCCGGTCGGTCGGGCACAGTATAATCCGACCGGGTAGCTCAGTAGGATAGAGCGAGAGCCTTCTAATCTCTAGGTCGCAGGTTCGATTCCTGCCCCGGTCGCCAAAAGCAGGGCCTTGGCGGTACCCGCGGCCCTGGTCCGTCCACAGCCCTGTACCGCCGTGCTTGGGTGTTGCGACGGGCAAAGGGATTCGGTGTGGACGCGGAGGTCCGTCCGCAAGACGCAGGGCGCTACAACGGAACCAAGCCCCGGCGGGCATTCCGGCGTCGATCTGTTGCGCCAACGCTGGTGACACCATCCCCGAAACCCGGGTAACGCCCTGATTACTTGTCGCCCCTGCGCGGTGCTATCTTGATTTTGAAATCTTGCAGAGTCGCGCTATCGCCGTCAACGCGGAACATTACGTCGTGACCGTCGAGGTAAAGGTTCGTTATCCAGGTTACGCCTCCGTCGCGCGGGGCGCTTGCAATTTTGTTGTTGGCCAGCACCATTACTATGTGTCCTTTGGAGGGGAGGAACAAATCCCCGGGTTTCTTCTCGGAAACGTGCTCAATTTCGACTAGGAATCCGTATTTCGTTGGCGGCATGAAGGCGGGGGTAGTGGGAGAACTCGAATTGCTTCCCAGCGGGACCCCGGCGTACCTGTAGGCGGTAGACACGTAACTCGAACAGTCGAAAGTCGTTGAGTTCCTAGTATTCTGATTGTAAATGACCCCTAGTTGGTTGAACACGTAAACTATGGCTTTCATCGCGTACAAGGACCTCGACTGGGTTACGGACTTCACGCACAAATCATGGAGAAATTTGTCCCGGTCCATGCCCATCGTCACACTAGGACTTACCAGATCTTGGCCCGATATCTGGGATTCCTTATATGTCTTCGGGCACGATTCAATCAGATCGGCGACCAAGTCGCTGGCGAGAGCCACAGAATCGTACGAGGCGTATTTGGACCTGTAATCCTGCCATAATCTGTAGGCCGACTTGCGATCGTCGCCGACAAAAGCCAGCGCGCCTTTGACGAGTTCGTCCTCCCGGGGGTCTTCGGCGTAGTGCTCGGTTAAGAGTTCCTTCAATTTCTCGAGGTCGCCCTCGCTGTTTACCCACACATCGGCAAGAGCGTCGTCGTAGTACAGCAGTAGCGCCCCGCGGTAATCCGTGTCGGCCTCCACGTTGATCTTCGTGTAGGCGGCTTTGAGCAGCGCGGCCGCCTTATCTATCTGCTGACCGGCTGGCTCGTCGCATACCGCCTCGTCCTTGAGATACATCAGTCCGAAACGCAGACCCTCCGACGGGGATTCGCCGCAATTTTTATTATCGTCAAAACCGCTGCCGTGTTGGGCTATCGCCGCGAGTATGCGCGGATCCACCTCGTGGGTCCTGCCTGCGGAGTTGAACTCCTGGTAGAACTCCACTTCGGCCCCCAAATCGGCGGTCTCCGCCAACACGGCCCCTCCGTTGACGAACACCCCCAGGTACCTGGAGCGGGCGATGTTTAGCAAGAGTAGACCGATATTGTCCTCGCCGTCCAGGGACTTGTCGGGCAGGCCGTCATACCGCTGTTGCATGGGCATCAGGTGAGAAAGTCTGGACACCAAACTGCCTGAATTGTACGGGCTGAACCCGCTCTTCTCTATCTGGGCGACTTCTGCCATCACCGAGTGGAGTTTCAACAGCAAAGGATCTACGGGCGGATTTCGCAAAGATAGGGTAAAACCGTACATGTAGGAGTAGAGTTCCGGATCCATCCCGGTCAGGGTCACGGAACACTTCGTTTTCAAAGAAACGATCAAACTCGCGAACTCAGCGCGTGCCTGTGAGATGAGCGTGGCGTCGCTGGGGTCGGCGAGAAAGGCGTCTACCGTGTCGAGTCCAACCCCTGAATCTGCGAGGTTTTGCACCGCGTCGGACATTAACTCTACCGGAACCCGCTCGTCGGAGCATTGGTACGACTTCCACGGCCCTAAGGTGTCGAAATCCTTGTTAGACTTTACCACTCCCGACATCGTCGACCATCCGCCGAGCATTGTCTCGTGCATGCCGGAGAATTTTTGCGGTCTATCAGAGGGCGGGACCGATTCGCCTTTCAAAAACAACTGGGCGGCGGCGGCGATGTTGAGTTCGGGGTCGCACCTATCCGCTTTCGTTATGGTTGGTATGGTTAAGTCTACGCCGGTGCGCTTATTGAATACTTTAAGTTCAGCAATACCCTTGGCGAACTCCTCGGCGGTGAGCGGGAACACCCCCGCGTGTATATCCTTGGGGGTGGAGGAGCAATTGGAATCGTCCCACATGCTGGGCTCTTGCACATTGTAGGATTTGGGGGCCAGCCAGGCGACGTCCAGCGCCTCGCGCACTATGTCCTCCACCGGATCGTTGGACAGAACGGGGGTTTTGGTGGCGTCGTCTACGTCCGTTACATGATAGAGACTCTCCTTTTTATCCCGGAGAACGCAGGACCAGTAGTCGTCGATGGCGAGGGCTATCCAGTCCCGACGCGTATATTCTTTCTGGGACATGATCGTGCAGACGTCCCCCTCGGTGTACCCGAGAACGGGGAGGCGTCCCATGACCGCGGCCCAGAAGGAGTTCACGTATTCGGCCGCATCCGGGTCCCCCTGCTCCGCCGCACTCGTCTGCCGGCCTATATATGCTGGGAAAGCCATCCCGTCCTCGTCGGCCTGCTCCTGGGCGGCGATGGAGACGGCCTCGGCGAGAATGTCAAAGGAGTCGCATACGGACTGAAGTATCGACAGATCGTCCTTAGCGAACCCCAATTCCGATGGTTTCAGCATCAGGGGACCGTAGCCCTTGGTGAGATCATCTACCGGAGGCTTTATGCCCGGGATTACGGTCGGGCATTCTTCCTGGGTCTCGTCTTGCTGCTCTGCATCCTGCCCGCCGGCGGACGGTGGGGCGGCTTCTGTGTCAGCCAGTTCTATGTTATCCAGGATGTACGCGGCCAGCGCCTCCTGCGTTTCGGGACTAGTGTCGCCGGGGAGTATGTTTTTAGCCTCCGCCTCGGCGTGCCAGTCCAAAACGTGCAGGTTGCTGTGGTTTTCTTCCGCGCCCTTTATGCTGATGTTTATCTTGTTGTCATCCCCGGGTACGGTCAACCAGTACACTGTGGCTTCACCCGCCTTGGACATGAGGTTTTTTATGACATTGCCGTAGTTTTGAACCTTTCGATCATTGTTGAACGGGTAGACGATCAATACTTTTTTCTCGATATCCGATATTTTGGCAACAAGGTCGTCTACGCGCTTGCTTTTACCTTTTGGTTTCTGGATGGATGCCACGGAGCGACCTAGGAGGCTGTTCATCGAACTGGGTGTGGGCTCGTTCTCCGTTTCTTCGTCGTTCTCCGTTTCTTCGACGGAACAGAATACGGCGTTCTGTTCCTTCGTGCATACCGGGAACACGTCCCCGATCAGCACCAATTCGGTGGCCGCCGCCTTGGTATTGCCGTAGGGGTTGTCCCGACCGTGGTTGGACGCTTTGTGGGATACGGCGAGCAGAAGACTGAAAGGCACGTTGTGCTCGCTTGCGGCACGAATGCTGGCGGTATAGTAGGCCGGTGGTACGTCTAGTTTTTGTGCCGTGGTGGCGGGATCCTCCTCTGATTCCGGGTCTATCGCCGTGAGTACGGCGGAGCCCTCACCGCCGCACATCGAGACGACCAGCAAAATAGCGACTATCCACACGGACGCAATCGCTCTTATGTAGATTTTTGCGGACTTCTTGACCGTCTTCACCCCGACGTCCAGACTTTTTTGGCCGGCTTTGGTCTTCGCGAGTTTCTTTACGACCTTCCCTGCGCCAGGCGCCACGCTGTCCGCTGCCTTGGCGGCCCCCTGAACCACGGCTTGCTTGGCCGCATCGTCGATTTTGTTCGTCAGATCTTCCTTGGATTTCGGGATGCTTACGGGCGGCAGGACGTCTTTGGGGTTGCGCAACTTACCGCCCGTATTCGGTTTGTCTGCCGGGCCGGACGAAGGGGTTTCTGGAGGGGTCATCGGAATTGCCTGCTAGGGACTATAGGACCACACGCCTTCCTGGTTCACGAGAAGTATGCTTTGACTTACGGCGTACTTCGGGCCCGAGGCGTCCGGGTCGACCTCGAAGAGGAAAGTATAGTAACCCGGCTCCCCTACAGTGACAGCAACCGGTCCGACGACCTGCGGATCGGGGTAAACTTCAAAACTGGCGGGAAAAACCGAATCCCCGTACATCTGTACGTCCCCGCCGTTTCCGGTGAAAAGAGCGTAAACCACGGCCTGCGCCGTTTCCACTGCCTTGCGCGGCGCGCGGGCGTCCCCGACCGCGACGTAATCCTCTTCGCGCGAAGCGAAAGATGGTGTAACAGGAATTACCTGCGGCTGGGTGTACACGGAGTTTTCTGGGTTTGTCGCGGAGAAGTTTTCGTCACCGGAGAAGTAGGATACGGCAATGCTGACCAGTACGAACGCGGAAAACAGGTACGCGGCGAGCGCGTACCATGGCGGAAGTTGCGCACTACGCGCCGATTTCCTGGCGCCCACTATCCCCTTGGCCAGAACGGTCCTTGCCTTAGACACGGGGTACATCCTTCACGCTGGTCACGGTGTGCCGGACGTGCGCGGCGGTGTTCTGGCAGGGACGGTGACGCCGGCCATCGCCCACGCCATCTCCGGGTCGTAAGAGGGATCTATCCGCTTTTTAATTTTCTCACTGAGACATTTTCGATGATGCTCCACCACGGCGACGTTGCGCGACCTGACGGCGTCTACAAGGTCCCTGGAGTGCGCGTCGATCTCCAGCGACTCTTTCAACATTTCTTCGTCAAATTGGATAAGTTTTAAGCGTATTGTATCTTCGCTAAGCCCTCCTAGACGGCCGGCTACTTCGAACTCATAGCGTTGAGTGGCCGCGCCTTCCGCGTGGATCTCACGCAGTTTAAGATCACAATGCTCTTCGTTTGCGTGGAGATCGCTGACGCGTCCACCTCGTCTCCGCTTGTCCGCCGGATCCGTGGCGGCGAGCACGGTGGGCTCGAGTTCGCTTTGCAGTTGTACGACCTCGATCATCTTGGTAATATTGTTATATACGTCCACATCCGTCGCCGGCGCCGATGTGCCGGTGACCCGCGTGCTGGCTGTGCCCACCTTAATGACTCGCACGCCCTGGTTGATTTCTCTAAGTTCACTGAATATTGCCGGCGACACCTTCGTCGAATCGGCATGCTTCATGATGATATCGCTGACGCTCTTACGCAATTCGGCCTCCATGACAGGCATCATCTCAGCGGGTACGGGGTTAACCGCCGCGGCCTCGGTGAACCATGTTGCTATGACATCGTCCAACAATCCCGACACCTCGGCGGGGTCCGTCACGTTTTGCAAACTAACGGCGAGGCGATTCGCTGTATCTTCTCGTAGCTCCCGGTAAACCGAGCCTTCCAACATCGCGACCGCCTTGTCTCTAGTGAACCCCTGGTTCGCCAAAGTCAATCCGACCCTGACAACTTCGGCGATTCTTTCCGACTCGATTTTTTGCGCCACCATGTTATTCTGCGCTTCGTACTTCGCGTCCGAGCCCTCGAACAATTTGGAGTTCCCTTTCATGTAGTCCTTCAACACAGCGTCCAGGTCTTTGCTGCCGGTGCTGCCCGTGTTGACGTATTCGTGCACCTGGTCCTTGCTTACGCCCAGAATATCCATCGGGTTTACGTGGCCGCCGTCGATGTCCACCAGGCCGCGCGACAACAATGTCGTGTTTACCCGCGCCGCGACCTCGGTCTCGGTCTCCGGGCGACTGATGCCGTCGGCACCCGGTACCATTCTGAGGTCGAGAATGCCCTTGCCCAAACCGAAGGCGCAACCTCCTTGCGTTAGGAGGTCCCACAGGTCGTCCCTAGACATACCCTTCGCGTTCGGGTTGGCCAGGACGTTTCCGATGTGGGTGGTTATGCCGTCGTCCGTGGCGATAATACTTTTGGCTATCGTGGCGGTATCCGGGTACACGAGACCAGTTTCAGGATCGGTAGCCGTGTACCCTAGTTGCATGCCGTGTGCCGTCTTTTCGGTGTCGCGAAATTCCTTCGACACTACGGAGCCCTTCTTGGCCTTCTGCACCGCTTCCATGGCCTGCTCCCGTGTGCAGCCGCGGTGGTCGGACATGTAATCAGCCACCGCCGCTTCCTGGGCCAGCGCGTTCGCTTTAGCGTTTGTTTTGCGATCATGCAGGCTTGCGGTGGCCGGGGTTTTGGTCATCGTGGCGCCAGTCTTGACGGCTTCGGCATCCAGTTTCGCGCCCGGCTTATTCAACAGTCCTTCGTCAGGGGGGGCCTTCTTGACCTTCTTGCCCTCTTTTTTCAGTGCGTCGAGCTTGTCAGCGAGATCTTGCTTGCTTTCTTTGCGGTTCGCTCTGTACTGCTTGTCCTCCTTCTTCTTGGCTTTGCGCTTATTGGTGTTCTCGGCGTGATCGAGTCTCTTCTTGGCGAGTGCCTCCCGATCCTCCCTGTAGAGTTCGTTGGCGTTGCCGAGCCTGGACATCTTCTTGATTTTCCTCCACGAGGGAACCGCTTGGTCTGCCTGCGCCTTGATTACACCGGCTTTTTGACCCAGCCTGGACTGCTGGAGCTTCGCCGCCAGCGAGCCGGGCCTGGGTTCCTTCTTGATCGGGTTGCCGTCCTTGTCGAATTTGCCCCTGCGGTTCCATTTGTTTTTGAAATTGTCGGCACCCCATCCGGCGGTAGATCCCTTGAAGGCCATGCCCGCGGTACTTAGGGGGTTGGAGAGGTTGGCGCCGGGCATCACTTTCTTGAGCATCATGTTGACCACGAAGAAAGCCAGTAGTGGCACCACACCGTACAGGAAGGCCCCTATCAGGGTGTTTAGGCCGTTGCCTAGGTGGGACTCCAGTACAAGGATCAGGGAGTTGAGCAGAGTCACGAGCAGAAGGGTCACGGTGATAAGGAGCAGGAACATGGCTTTGGCCAAAAGGCTCGACATTATGCTCCTGTACAATGGTCGGGCCTTCTCGGGTTTACCGGCGGCCGAGAGCAGCAGGGCAGCGGGCAGTCCTATGGTCAGCAGCCCGATGGACATAAACAGCGTGACGATAAGACCCGCCGCCATCGGTCCCAGCACCCACATCGCGATCAAGGCTACTATGAGGCTCATGAAACCGTAGATGGCGCGCGTCCAGCCGGTACCGGACATGGACTTGGCGAGTTCTTGCGCGGGGCGTATGGCTTGCATTGTCTCCTCGTATTTTTCGGGCGTCATTTGTTTGATGCCGCCCGGTGCGCAAGGGGGAGCCGTACAATTCGTGGCGGGAATGACAACTTTTTTCGTCAAAATTTTCATTATATGATCATCTTTCCCGAAAATATAGATATTAATTTCCTTTTGGTTGATGCCGAATTTTTCGCCGTCGTTGGCGTTGTTATTGTAGGTCGCGTCTTGGAAAAAAAACCCGCACATATCGTCGCCGGGGCGGCCGCCGGTGCCGGGTTTGTCGCCTACGTGGTCTACGTAATCGTAGGGGGTGCGGGCAGACATTTTCCCGTCCCCCTGTGGCTGACAGGCGGCCCAGGCGGTCACCGCCGCAATGATTTGGTCTCGGTTCGCTGCGTAGAAAACCTCGGCCTCTGGTATTATACCGCTGATCTTCTTGCCGGTGGGTTGGGAGTCCTCAAAACTTTTCTTCGTAAGAGCATACTGCACGGATGGCGGTGTTTTGTTCCAATACTCGTAGGCACGGCACCCCACGATACCGGGCAGATTATACATGAGCGTTACACGCCTCCCGTTTGGGGCGATCTCACCGTGGCCCACGCTATCTATGCCCCTTTGGGTGATGCCGAACTGCCCTCTCATGACGTTATCGTAGTGGGTTTTGACCCACAGCTTGGATATGGACACCATGGTGTGGTTGGACACCGACGGTTTCGCGCCTAAGTAGACATCGTATATAGTATTTATGTAGTCGGTGCAGTCGTAGTCGGTGGGTGAGTTGACCTTGTCCTTGCTGGCGAAGTCCTTCATGACTTTCTCCGTGTTCAGCGAGGATAGTGAGCCCGCGATCTGGGTCGTGATGTTCTCGGTGGTGTGCGCTATCCAGGGGATCGTCCACACTTGATCCCTCACCTTTTCGTTCTTTTTTGTGGTGTCAGTAATCGTCCTGGCATTGGTGACGGCGGTGTTGGAGTTCGCGACCAGCGACGCTAAGAGCAAGAAAGGTATTATCCACCCGCGACCCAGGTTGAGCAGGGCCATCACTAAGGGTTTCGACGCGATTTGCTTGATCAGGGTCTTCCACCCTGCGAATATGGTGAATAACAGAACGGCTACGGACACTGGAAACAGCTGGCCGCCGAACAGGGCCGTTAACTCCGCCACCGGTAGCGACAGAAAATCCCATATTTTGGCGCCGAAAGTGACGCCGATTCTCACCATCCACATCAAGCCCTGCCATATCAAACCGGAAGCCGTTAACAATAGGTTTCCTAGGGCGGTGGGTGCCGCGGCGATGATGCCCCACCAACCGTCTTCGTTGTGAATATATTCCTCCACGCCGCCCCATCTATAAGGGGGCAAGGCGCATTCCTTCCCCGCAAGGGCCGGCCCCACCGCCGAATCAATCGGTTCCCCATAGTCGTCGGTAAAGCAATCTCCGGAAGCAGCAAAGACCCTGGTCGGGGCCGCGACGACATGGGCGGCCGCGGCGCCGAGAATGAAAGCAATTTTTCTAACTATGTTCATGTGTTCTACCCATTGGCGCCGACGTCGGCGGACAAAGAGTCCGCCGACGCCGCCCGGCGGACACGGTCTGCAGGGTTGGTGGAAATCGCCCGTTTGATGCGATCGGGTACCGGCCAGACGAGCACCGCGGAATGCCTGTCTTTGAGGTCTCTGTGCAAACTCATGGCCGGCTTGCCCGGATCGAAGGCGGTCGGGGCGACCGGACCGCAATTTCCCAGCCATTGTATGCGGGCAGGTGTGGGCTCGAGACCACAGAGTTCTAGGGCCGCGGCCGCGTCCTTGGGATCCGTCAACTTCAAGCAAAACACCCTGGATATATAGGACTCCATGTCCCTGCCGATTACGTCGGCTACACGCTGCGTTGCGAATATCGGGAGTATCTGCAGCGAACGACCCTCCCGGCCGAGCTGGGTTATCGCGGCCAGCCCTTCGGTGGAACTCAGGAAAGTCCAGGCCTCGTCGACGATCAGTATGCCGCCGCCGGCCAAGGCGAGCATTTCCAGGGACGCCCTGGTGACCAGGCGCAGCGAGGCCAAGGCGATGCGTTCGTTGCGGGTGTAGGTGGTCGGATTTTTTGACGGATCCGGCAGCTCCGGCTTTCTGTCGAACTCGATTAAAACCAGGCCGGTTTCTTTCGAGAACCTATCCATGGGCTCCATCCCCACGCCAAGCGCGAAAAGGGACGAGCTCTCCACCTGCTGTACTATCTGTTTTTTGGTGCTCTCGTCCGTCATGAAGTCGAATGCGTCGGCTACGCAGCGAGCGCTGTAGTTGCCATGACTGTCCTGTATGCCGCCGACTTTCTTCAGGGCGGAGCCGACCATCAACTGCTGCTCCTGCGTGAGACCGTCCTGCCCGCCCAACACGCCCAGTATGTGGCTAGTGGCTATCTCGGCGGCTATCGGGCCCGGGGCGTACCTGAACGGGTCGAAAGCGCCCGGCTGCTCCTCTAGGGCAGACATCTTTACGACTTTTCCGTTTACCAGACGGGCCATGCCCGCCAAAGAGTCGAATCCTTTCGGGTTTATGAATATGGTGGTATGCCCGTTTAACACCCCTTGTATGGCCAGCGTCTGGCAGAGGAAACTTTTACCCGAACCCGAGTCCCCGGCGACGAGCATCGCCGCCGGTTTGTTCTCCAAGCTAGCCGCGGTCTGGTCAAGGTATACCGGCGTGTAATCCGGGTGCGCAACGCCGACGTAAATGCCCTTCGTGTCCCCTATGTTGGAGAACCCGTTAAGTCCGGCGTAGGCGAGCATCGCTATGTTGACGTCCTGCAGGAATGGGTTCACCCTCCTGGACGAGCATGGCAGCGTCTCGTCCAGGGCCCTTAGTTGCCGGTGCTCTAGCGGCTTGACCTCTATACCGTAATTGTAGTACAGGTGGTCTATGTAGGTCTCGTCCGCGGGACGAACCCGGCGACCCAGTATGATCGAGCATTTGGTGAGCATCGCCTCGGATGTAGAGCGTACGTATTCCTCCAGCTGCCGGACCTCCTCTAGGCCCTCCCTGTACTCGGCGCGCTCCAGGTCCCCCGTGGCTTCCTGTTCCTCTATGGAAGCCGCGATCTTCCTTTGCGACTTGCGCGTCCTGTTCCTGGTAACCGAGGCGGGTTCCAACTCGGCCCGGATACTCACCAGGCTGGGGCCGAACCTGTGGCTCTCGGCTTCCAGTAGCCACTGCGAGGCCGGGGCGGTCATGACTTTCGTATTGAAACGCATAACCGCGGACATTTCGAAGGTGTCGTAGGACGGCACCTCGATGGTATTGTTGTTTTCTATTATGGTGGCGTCCGGTCCGTTGCCCATGTTGTACCAGGACTCCAGCTGGTTGCGCTCATCCCGAGTCATGGGCGTTGCCCCCGCCCGGGACATCATGGCAACTACG
>Ga0194119_10001979_pt1 | contig 35952 bp, 29 predicted proteins | sample TA2MahC100mmetaG_FD_148620 | JGI IMG/M metagenome (GOLD analysis project Ga0194119, IMG submission 148620) | Freshwater microbial communities from Lake Tanganyika, Tanzania - TA2015018 Mahale Deep Cast 100m | ecosystem: Environmental > Aquatic > Freshwater > Lake | place: Tanzania: Lake... | reverse complement strand
ACCAATGAACACCCCAAGCCTTTTCACTGGCGCAAACGTGAGGTCAAGGGAAGCCAGCTGCGAAATACTCTTATTACTTTATGCAACTAAGCACTAGCTTCTGCGTGTCCTTCTCCACCCAGGGCCAGATCATGCCACGGAGCTCATTCATCCGCGCCAGTACTTGCTCGGGCTGGTAGAGTTGCTTCACAATGCGCGTGTAGATCTGGCGGTAGCGCTCTTTATACTCGGGGTTCTCCCACAACTTGGTCGCCAGCGGGCGCCCCACTGCCGCGCCGCCACCGCCGGGAGGAGGATTACCACCTCCGGGAGGAAGGCCGCCCGGAGGCAGACGGCCGCCCCCGAAACCGCCGCCGGTGTTCACCCACTCCAGTGGCAGATCTTTTATGCCTTGAATCGTCTGACCCTGGCTCAGCGCGCCGAGGGCTAAGCTTGGGTCCCAGGGAATCCACATCCACCGGCCGTCTGAGGGCCGCTTGTAGATCTTGTAGATATTGAAGTTCTGCGACATGACGACGTAGCTGTCGAGATTCACCGTGGCGTTGTCGAGCGCCAGGGCGGCCAGCACGCTGTCGATGTCCATGATGGGTTCGAGCTTGGTCTTGCAGTCGGCGGCAGGCGTCTTCGCGATCAACTTGCAGAGAGCGATCAGGTCCGTCTAATCATCTGCTCCTTCATTGGACTGCTTTTCCCATACTCTCTCGTAGGCGGCCTTGTCCTCGCCGAGATAGGCGAAGTTGGAACCGAGGTTGCCTTTGTAGAGATTGCCCTTGTACTCGCTGGCGCTGAAATGGTTTTTCAGAAAGTCCCCGTTGATAACTTCGGTGAGGATGTAGAGCCCGAAGTACTCGCCGTTGATGGTAAGGGCAGCGAAATGAGAGCGCGGCGCCTTGATGCCGATCGCATTCGCCAGTTCGTAGTAGAGCTTTTCGCGAACGAAGCTCGGATCGTTCCAGCCGTTGCTAAGGCTGAACGAGCCGATGCCTTCAATCTTTTGGCCACTGACGAATTCGTTTAGTTTGAGGCGAAACGGCTTCTTCTGCGTGCGTGCGGCGCTGTAGGTGCTGTTGCCCTTGAAGCGCACGCCGATGCGCTGAAACTTGTACGGGCCCCATTCGATGTTCGCTTCAAAGTACGGGTTGTCGGCGCGCGCGCCACTGTAGTTGTCGGTGAGCACCTGAAACCAATCGGCGTTGGCGAAGGTGATTTTGATTTCGTGAACGGCATCCTGATCGAAGATGGGATACGGCAGCGGCACCTGCGAGAACGCGGCGCAAGCAGTCAGGGCGGTGAGAAGCAATAAACGAGACATCGATCACAGTCTAATTGCGAAACACCAAATCCGGTGCAAAGTTATTTAAAGAGTGTGCCCCGCCCCAAGAGCCACTGGGGATCGAGGCGGCGCTTCACGGCGCGCATGGCGTCGATCTCTTCCGGTGTGAACATCAGCGGCAACAGACCGGCTTTGCGCTTGCCAAGGCCATGCTCGGCGCTCACCGTGCCTCCCAACCGCACGGCCTCGCCAGCGAGGTCCACCATGATCGCCCGGCCGCGGTCGAACTCGGCTTGCGAAGCGGGCAGGATGTTGACGTGCACATGCGCGTCACCAATATGCCCGAAGATCACGTAGCGGCCGGCGAACTCGGCATCGAGCGCGGCACGGTAGAGACGCAACATCTCCAGGTTCCGGTCCAGCGGCACTACGTAGTCAGACCCAAGTTTGGTGAAGCCCCGCCGCCGCACCGTATCGTTCACCAGTTCCGGCAGCGCATGGCGGAAACGGCGGAAGCGCTCGCGGTCACGCGCGCCAGTGGCAAACCAACTCTCTTCGGCAAAGGCGCCCGAGTTCTCTAGGCGCGCCAGCCATGCTTCGTCTTCACCGGGCGCCGCCTCCTGTTCAATCAGCAGGGCCGCGCGCGCGGCGGCCGGAGTCTCGGGGAAGCGAGTGCGCAGCAGTTCAAGCGATGCCGCATCGCAGTACTCCAGCATGCGGACGCCATCCACAGCACGCCACGAATCAACGGCTGCCACGGCCGCTTCATCGTCACCGAAAAAGACCACGCCCGTGATGAGTTCGCCGGGCCAAACCGGCAAGAGCGCGAGTTCGGCTTCGGTCACCACACCGAGCGTTCCTTCGCTACCGGTGAACAGATCGATCCAGTCCATCCCCGGTGTCAGCGCGTAGCCCGCCGTGTTCTTGGTCGTGGCAGGGCGGCGCAGCGCAGGCACGTCGAACGGCACAGCATCACCACGGCGGAACGCACGCAACCTGCCATCCATGGTGGCTACGGTGAGCGCGCGGATCCAACGCCGGGTGGCGCCGTACCGGAAACTGCGGGAGCCGCTTGCGTTGGTGGCGATGGTACCGCCCACCGATGCAGTCCATTCGGTCGGGTCAGGCGGGTACATTTGCCCGGCGCGCGCCGCGGCGTCATGCAGAGTTTGCAGCGCCACGCCCGAGCCGGCCCGGGCGAGACCGTCCTCAATCGCAAGCGTCGTGAATTTCTCGAGGGACAGCACCCAGCCGCCGTGCGCCACGCGGCCGCCGGTGAGGCCTGTGCCCGCGCCCGCGATGGTAACCGGAATGCCAGCCCCCGCCGCCTCGGCCAACAACGCGGCCATTTCCGCACCGGTAGAGGGCACGCACACGCGTTCGGCTTCGCCCCGATAACCGGAGGCATCTTCCAGGTACCGCCGCTCGACTGGCTCGCTCATGCTTCGAGAATGACAGGAAGAATCAGCGGACGCCGCTGCGTCTGCTTGTTTAGGAACTTCTTCAGGTCTACGCGGATCTTTTCCTGAATCACGCCAAAGTCGCCGCGCTCTTCCACCGACGAGTTCTCCAGCGTTCGCGCCACTACCTGCTTCGCCTGCACCAGGAGTTCCGCGCCGTTGTCGGAGATGAAGCCGCGCGTGACAATTTCTGCCGTCGCTTCCGTCTTGCCCGTGCGTTTGTTGATGGCGACAATCGGCAGCACGAAGCCATCGGTGGCCAGGTGACGCCGGTCACGCACGACGATCTCATCCACCACGTCATCAAGGGAACCCGAGTCAATGAGAACGCGGCCCACCGACACTTCTTCGCTCTTCTGCGCGCCGCGTTTGTCAAGCTCCAGCGTCGCCCCGGTCTCCAGTACGAAAACCTGTTCAAGGCCCGAACTCTTCAAGTGTTGCGCGAGTTTGGCGTGTGCGGCCATCTGCCGGTACTCGCCGTGCACGGGCATGAAGAAGCGCGGACGCACCAGATTCAGCACCAGGCGCAACTCTTCAGCGTAAGCGTGGCCGGACACATGCAACGGTGGATTGCCCGGTGTGGGCAGAATCGCGCCGCGCTTGGCCACGTGATTCAGCATCCGGTAGATTGCTTTCTCGTTGCCCGGAATCATGCGGGCGCTCAGCACAAACGTGTCGCCGCTTTCGAGCGACAGGTTCCGGTGATTGTCTACGGCCATGCGCGACATCGCCGACATCGGCTCACCTTGCGTGCCGGACACCACCACGCACACCTTATTGCGCGGCGCGGACTGCACATCCTGCGGGCGTAACAGCGAGCCTTCGGGAATCCGCAACAGCCCGAGGTTATGGGCAATTTCAGTCACCTGCGTCATCGAGCGCCCGATGAAACAAAGCTTGCGGCCGAATTCGCGCGAGACATCGAGCAGTTGCTGGATGCGCGGAATCGAGGAACTGAAGCAGGCCACCACAATGCGGTGCTCGGCCCGGTGAAACACATTCTCAAGACCCGGGCGAACGGCGCGTTCAGAAGCAGAATAGCCGGACGTGTCCGAGTTGGTGGAGTCAGACAGCAGCAGCAGCACGCCGCGCTTGCCGTACTCGGCGAGCTTGTGCAGGTCGAACAGTTTTTCGTCAGTGGGCGTGGGATCGACTTTGAAATCGCCGGTATGGATGACAACACCCAGGGGCGTAGTGATGGCAAGCGCCACGGCGGACACAATCGAGTGCGTCACCTGAATGAACTCGATCGAGAATGGCCCGAGCGTGATCTTGTCGCTCGGCTTAACGACGTTGAGGTCAGCCGAGTCGGCGAGGTGATGTTCTTCAAGACGCCGTTCCACCAGACCCAGCGTCAGGTCCGTGCCGTAAACCGGAATATCGAACTCCGAGAGCAGGTAAGGCACGCCGCCAATATGGTCTTCGTGGCCGTGCGTTAGCACCAGCCCGCGCACCATTTCTTTCCGGTCTTTCAGGAAGGTGAAGTCTGGAATGACGCTGTCGATGCCCATGAGTTCCGCGTCGGGAAACATCATGCCGCAGTCGATGACAACGATGTCATCCTGGTACCGAAGGGCCATGCAGTTCATACCGAACTCGCCCAATCCGCCCAATGGAACTACTTGAAGAACGCCTTCTGCCATGAATGCCAAGGGTAACACGCAGCGGATACAGCCTGACGCTCTTGGACGCTATTGAAGATGTCGCGATCTTGTAAAATTGGTAAGGGATAGAGGGTGGCAAAACCACGATTCAACATTCAAGATCTCTTCGCCATGGAACCCTGGGAGTGGCCGAAAGGGGCCGGGCCGGTTGTAGCCGACGCTCTCGTGGACAAGGCCACGCCGACCGAAGACCACATTGCCGCCGCACAGATGGCTGGCGACATGGTATTGATGAACGACGGCGTGGCGGCGCTCCTGCTGAAGCTGTTAGAAGACGCAGTTGAATCCACCGAACTGCGGACCCGCGCGGCGATCGCCCTCGGCCCTGCGCTTGACGAAGCCTCCCTCTCTGACTTTGACGACGTCGATCTGGAGCCCTCCATCAGCAAAGGAATGTTTCATCGCATTGGGCTCACATTGATAAAGATCTGCAACAACGCCGGTGAGATCAAAGAACTGCGGCGCCGCGCGCTCGAAGCGGCGGTACGCGCGCCGGAAGACTGGCATCGCGAGGCCATTCGCACCGCTTACGCCAGCGGCGATGCGGAGTGGAAACTCACCGCGGTGTTTGGCATGAAGTACATACGCGGCTTTGAAAAGGAGATTCTGGAGACGCTGAACACTTCCGATCCGGAACTGCTGGAGACCGCCGTTACCGCGGCCGGGAACGGCGAACTGCAGTCCGCGTGGCCGCGGATCAAGCGAATCCTGAAATCTCCGGCCACAGAAAAGTCACTCTTGCTGGCCGCCATCGAAGCGTCCGCCTGTGTGAACCCCGCGGAGGCACGGACGTTCCTGGAGGACTTTGAAGAGTCCGACGACGAGGAGATTTCCGCTACCGCCACCGAAGCACTCACGTTGATGCGTGCTGAGGATGAAGACCTCGAAGAGGATTCACGCGACTGGCTGAACTAACCGGCCTTGACTGGGCGCAGGTCTCGCACCGGTTGCAAAAACCCTTCGATGCGGTTCGCCGCGAGAGTCACTTCCCCCGCCTCGGCGCCAATGCGCACGCCGACGCGCTTTAACGGCGCCGAAGTGTGGCGGATCTCGTTGTTGCGGATCTGCACTTGCCCCGTCTGGCCTTGAATATCGATGCCCACGCCGAACTCTTTCCCCAGATCGACGATGCGGTTGTTCTCCACGCGATTGCGGTGTGCATTGTAGGCCAAGCCGCGTTCCTTGCGGAACAGGATCCCCACTTCGCCGCTCGCATGAATGTGGTTATCGCGGATCAGATTGTCCGTGTCTCGGTGACCGATCGAGATGCCAAAGCGCCGGTTGCCGTTGATCACGTTCTTCTCAGCGAGCCCGAACTTCACGCCCCAGCAGAAAAACAAACCTTGGTCGTTCCGTTCGAGCCGGTTGGCGCGGATCAGCGGCCGCTGTGAGCCGGAACCGGGATGGAGGCCCAGACCCGTGTTGTCGTGACTGTGGCAGTTCTCCACCGTTACGTCATGGCAAATCTGCCAGCTTACGCCGTCGCCCCGGTAGTTACGCGCCGTCACGCCTGCGATGCGAATCTGCCGACAGTCCTGCAGAAAAATGCAACCGGCGTAGTTGCCGTCCAGTTCTTCGTTGTTCGCCTTGTTGCCGTCGAGCGCGATGTTCTCGATGCGCAGATTGTGCAGGTTCTCGCCGCTGAAGAGCGGAAACAGCGTGGCAGCCTTCGGAGTGCCGGGGAGCCAAAGGTTCTCGCGGAGTGCGCGGTCCAGCTTGAAGCGGTTGCCGCTGCGCGCTACCAGCGTGCGTTTGATGACCACGTTCCCTTTGCCGTCGGCGTCCTTCCCGCGCAGGCAAATGCCATCGCCAATCTGAAAGCCGCGCGCGTCGGCGAGCGTGATCTCCTGGTCGTACCAGTCAGAGTCCTGCGCGAGGGCGGTACTCACCGAGGGCTCTTTGATGATGATAGTCTCGAGTCCACTGCCCATGATCCGCACATTGCTCTGCAGGTGCACGGCATTGCGGAAGCGATAGGTACCAGGCAGAATGCGCACGGTGCCACCGCCCCAGCGCGCCACCGAGTCAACGGCGGCCTGGATCGCCTTCTCATTCGTGCCCGCGATATCGCCTTGGGGGCCAACCGTGATCGTGAGCCGCTCCTTCCAGTCCGGCTCGACGGTATCGCTCGAGGTGGCGCGCGGATTCGTCACCGGCGGACGTCCATCGTTTTCCGCGGCAACCGCGGAGGCAGCCAGAGGCATCGCAAGCAGGGAACGCCGATGCAACATATGGGCATTATACAGCGCGCCGCGTCGATATGATATAAAGTCTGCGAATGACTTTTCGCGGGCTCCTGTGCGGATTTGCCTCGGCTACGGCGGTGTGGGCCGCGCCAGCCGCGATGCCACAGTTTGAAAAGGACATTCTGCCGATTCTCGAGGCCAATTGCGCAAAGTGCCACGCGGGCTCTGCACCGCAAGGCGGCCTCGATGTGCGCACGCGTGCGTCGCTGCTGAAAGGCGGCGCGGCGGGCGCGGGTTTCATGGCGGGCGAGCCGGACCGAAGCCTGCTCTTCTTCCGCATCCGCTCCGGGCAGATGCCGCCCGGCGGGCCCAAACTGGAAGACGCTGAGATCGAACTCTTGCGTCGGTGGATTGAAGTGGGCGCGCCGGCAGCGAGTCCCTATGCACAACCGCCCACCAGCCACATCACGGAGAAAGACAAGCTGCACTGGTCGTTCAAGCCGCCGCGCCGCCCGGCCGTGCCGCGTGTGCGCGCGCAGGATCGGGTGCGCTCGCCCGTCGATGCATTCGTGCTGGCGGCGCTTGAAAAGAACGGACTCGCCATGAATGGCGACGCCGCGCCAGAGACGCTCTACCGGCGCGTGGCGTACGATCTTACCGGCCTGCCGCCCACACCCGAAGAACTCGACGCGTTCTTGAAGGACGCACTACCGGGCGCCTATGAGCGCGCCGTGGACCGGCTGCTCGCCAGCCCGCGCTACGGGGAGCGCTGGGCCCGCCACTGGCTCGACACCGCGGGTTACGCCGACTCAGAAGGCGTGCTCGATGCCGACGTCATCCGCCCCAACGCCTGGCGTTACCGCGACTACGTAATCCGCGCCTTCAACAATGATAAGCCGTTTGACCGCTTCGTGCGCGAGCAACTCGCCGGCGACGAACTCTCGGAGTATTGGAAGCACGACGGCCTCCCGCGAGACGTGGCCGATCAACTCGAGGCTACCGGATTCCTCCGCACCGCCGTCGATGCCACGCGCGATGATTTCCTCCCCAAAGACTTTGCCGAGTACCAATGGCGTACGCTGTTCGACACCGAGCAGATCGTGGCTTCCACATTCCTCGGCCTCACCATGCAGTGCGCGCGCTGCCACGATCACAAGTACGAGCCCATCACGCAGCGGGACTACTACTCGCTGCAGGCCGTGCTCGCCAGCGCTATCCGCCCCACCGGCGCGGTGCTGCCCACGTATCGCCGCATCGTGGTGGACGCAACAAAAGCAGAGCAGGCTCGCGCCGAAGAGAACAACAAGCCGCTCGAAGCAGTGGCCAAGGCGCTGCGCGAGTTGATGAACGCCCGCCGCGAGCAGGCCCGCGCCGCGCATCCCAAACGCGACAAAGCCACCGACGCAGAACTTCGCGAAGCATCCGCGGACTACGCCGCCAAGCTGGACTCAGCGAACAAGGAGTTGAAGGAAACCGAAACTCGCCTGATCCAACTCCCCACCATCCGCATGATCAACGACATCGACGCCGCGCCGCCACCCACGTACCTCTTGCAGCGCGGCGATCCGCTCAGTCCTGGCCAGACTGTCGCGCCCGGTGTGCCTGCCGTGCTGGCGCCCACGGCCAGGCCCTTCGCGGTACCAGCGGTGGCGAAAGATGCCAAGACCACAGGCCGCCGCACGGCGCTCGCCGACTGGCTCACGCAGCCCGATCATCCATTGACGGCGCGAGTGATCGTGAACCGCGTGTGGGCTGGGCACTTCGGGAGCGGCCTCGTCGCGTCGCTCGACAACTTCGGCAAGTCTGGCGCGGCCCCCTCGCATCCGGAGCTGCTCGATTGGCTTGCCATGCAATTCGTCGACGGCGGATGGAGCTTGAAGAAGCTGCACAAGACCATCGCGATGTCCTCCACCTATCGCCAATCGGCCGCCGCCCGGCCAGACGCGCTCGCCAAGGACGTCGCGAACAAATTCCTGTGGCGCATGACGCCGCAGCGACTCGAAGCCGAGAGCGTGCGCGACGGAATTCTCCGCGTCGCGGGCCGTCTGGACGTCACAATGTTTGGCGAACCGGTGCGAACCACCACCAAGCCTTCCGGCGAAGTAGTGCCCGACAACGACGCCGCTCCCGGCCGCCGCACCATCTATCAACTGGTGCGCCGAAACACGCCGCAGAGCCTACTCAACGCTTTTGACGCACCGGTGATGGAAGTGAACTGCTCGCGCCGCGTCACCACCACCTCCGCCACGCAGGCGCTTGCGTTGATGAACAGCGAATTCATTACCGCGCAAGCCGAACACTTCGCGCGCCGCATTCTGGACTCGAACGAAAACGATGACGGCGCTCGCATCGAACGCGCTGTCCGTATGGCGCTCGCCCGCGCGCCAACAGCCAAGGAACTGGACCGATTCCTCACCTTCATCGAAAAGCAGAGAGCCTTCTACGCCGCGCAGCCCGAAGCCGAGCGCCGTCTGCGCGTTTATGCCGACCTCGGCCAAGCGCTCCTCGGCGCCAACGAATTCATCTATCTGGATTGACCCCATGAGCCACGTTCTCCACACGCCTATTCGCCACATGCTCTCGCGTCGCGACGTCTTCTCGCGGCTCGGCGCGAGTCTCGGCGGACTCGCGCTCGGCTCGCTGCTGCAAGGCGCCGCGCGGTACGACGTATTGCCTAAGCAGCCGCATTTACCGCCGAAAGCCAAGCGCGTGATCCTGCTGTTTCAGAACGGCGGCCCCAGCCAGATGGACCTATTCGATCCCAAACCGGAACTGCAGAAGCGCCACGGGCAGAAGCCGGGTGACGGATTCATCAACACGGTAGACATAAAGAAAACCGGCACCTGGATGGGCAGCCCCTTCAAGTTCGCCAGCCACGGCCAGTGCGGCATGGAACTGTCGAACCTCCTGCCGGGCCTCGCACAACATGCCGACGACATCACGCTGATTCGCTCTATGATCAGCGAGCATTCGAATCACGAACAGGCGATCTGGTATTTCAACACTGGCCTCACCACGCCTGGCCGCCCGTCCATGGGCTCGTGGGTCACCTACGGCCTCGGCACCGAGAATCAAGACCTGCCTGCCTACGCCGCGATCCTGCATCCGAAGGGCTTGCCGGTGGACGGCACTCGGAATTATTCGAGCGGCTGGATGCCGCCGCTGTATCAAGGCATGGTGATGCGCACCGAAGGCACGCCCGTGTTGAACCTGAAACCGCAAGGTCCGGCCGCCGTTGCTGCGGCGCGGTTTAGCCTGATGCAGGATCTTAACCGCGAACACTTCCGCCCGCGCGCCGATCAACTGGAACTCGAAGCGCGCATCGCCAGCTACGAACTCGCCGCACGCATGCAACTGGCCGCCACCGATGCGCTCGACCTTTCGCGCGAACCCAGGTCCATGCATGATCTCTACGGCACTGGCGACGAAGAGGCGGGCATTCACGCGCGGCAACTGCTACTGGCGCGCCGGCTCTCTGAGCGCGGCGTGCGCTTCGTGCAAGTGCTGCTGAACGGCCAACCCTGGGACACACACCAGAAAAACGAATCGGGCAATCGCGACATCTGCCGCAAGACTGACGGGCCCGCCGCCGCCCTGCTCACCGATCTCAAACAGCGCGGCCTGTTTGAAGACACACTGGTGATCTGGGGCGGCGAGTTCGGCCGCACGCCGATGGCCCAGGGCAAAGACGGGCGTGACCACCACAAGTTCGGCTTCTCGGTCTGGCTGGCGGGCGGCGGCGTGAAGCGCGGCCACGTGCACGGCGCCACGGACGACTTCGGCTACCACGCCACGGAGAAGCCGGTGACCATGGCAGACTTTCACGCGACGATCCTCCACCTGCTGGGCCTCGATCACAACAGGCTCACCTATCAACACGTGCGCGAGGAAAAGCTCACCGACGTGCGGCCAGCGCAAGCGGTGCGCGACATCCTCGCCTAGCGGCGAGGCCCATCGTTGCTCAGCGGTACGTCTTGTCGTCCACCTTGCTGAGGTCGACGTCATCGCCGAATACACCCAGCGTGACGATGGCGAACGTGAAGACGTTGGTACCCGGCTCCAGGTGCCCCCCGAACGCATGCTCGCCCGTGGTAAGCGTCAGGTGCGGATGGAGCCGCCCGTCGATCACATAGCCGTTGATGCTGATGATGTCGGCCGGCGCAGTGGGATCTTTGAAGAAGATGTTCTTCGATGGAAACGTCCGGTTGCTCACCGAGTGGATGTGATAGTTGCGCACCGAGCCAATGCCGCTAAGGATCACGGCATTCCTGATCTTATGCTGCTTCACCATCTTTTCCATGCCCGCCAACAGGTCCGCTTCGTACTTGAAGCGCAGCACCACCACGCGTTTGAATTCGCCCGAGACCGCGTAGACCTCGGGCACCTCCGGGCTGTTCGCCTTCGCGTCATCTTTCGGTGTCGTGGGCTTCACGATTTCTGTCTTGGTCATCTGCGCTGACGCAGCACCGGCCAGCAAAAGCGGCAGTGCCGCTGGAATGATTCGCAACATGTCTGGTAGCATAGCCGACCGGAGCCGCCATGCAACTTTCGCACCTCACCTGGATCGCCGTTCAACAACTAGACCGTACTCTCCCGGTGGTCATTCCCATCGCCGCCGTCGAACAGCACGGCCATCATTTGCCCGTTTCCACTGATGCGATGTTGCTGGAAGAAGTGGTCCGCCGGGCCGACACCACGTTGGGTGCGCGCGCCTTGTTCGCGCCGCTCCAGTGGATGGGCAACTCGCATCACCACACGGATTTTCCCGGCACCGTCTCGGCCTCGCCACGTGTCTATCTCGACTTGCTGCACGATCTCGCCGAGAACTTTCTGATGCACGGCTTCACGCGGCTCCTGTTCTTAAACGGCCACGGCGGCAACAACACGCCGGCCAAACAGGCGCTGTTTGAACTCCGTCAAAAGTACCGCGCGCGTACAGACCTGCTGCTACTGTTCACCACGTATTGGGACCTCGCCAAGCCCCACGAAACGCGCGACGGCTACGTGCAAACGGAGATGGGCCACGCCTGCGAGTGGGAAACGTCGATGATCCTGCGGCTCGCGCCGCACCTCGTCGTCGGCGACATCTCGACGCTCGAATCGGTCACTTTCGACTACGGCTTCGACCCTGCCTATCGCGCCTGGATCACCAAAGACCGCACGGTGAAAGGCCACATCGGCTCGCCGCAACACGCCACCGCGGAAAAGGGCGAGCACCTGTTTGCCAGCTTTGCCGCCGGTGTGGCACCGATGATCGACGCGATGACGCAGTGGGACGCGAGCCGCTGGCTATGACGAAATGGTGGGTCTGAGGGCTGTTGCTCCTGGCCAGCACCATCAACTACATGGACCGCATGACGCTCGCCAGCGGCTCGCGGCGCGTCATTGAGGAACTCCATCTCACCAAGGCCGGCTACGGGCAGGTGGAACAGTACTTCGGCTATGCGTTCGCCGTCAGCGCCATTTTGTTCGGCGCGCTGGCGGATCGATTTAGCGTGCGCTGGCTCTATCCGCTGGTGCTTTCGTTATGGTCGTTGATGGGATTCCTCACGGGCTTTGCCGACGCCAGCAGCTTGCCGTGGTGCCGCGCGCTCCTGGGCTTGTTTGAATCCGGCCACTGGCCCTGCGCGCTGCGCACCACGCAGGCACTGCTCGCCCCCGCGGACCGAGCGCTCGGCAACAGCATTCTGCAAAGCGGCACCGCCATCGGCGCGATCGTCACTCCGCTGATCGTCGCCGCGATGCTCACGCCGCAGCCGGGGAGTTGGCGGCGGCCGTTCTTCTGGATCGGCGGCATCGGCTTGCTGTGGGTCGTGGCGTGACTGTGGACAATGCGCGGACACGATCTCTCCGCGCCAGTGCCAGCCGGGCACCGCGAGGCCGCGTCAATCGGGTCGCTGCTGGCCGATCACCGTTTCTGGCTGCTCGCGCTGGGGGTCTCCTGCATCAACGGAACCATCGCACTCTATCGTGTCTGGCTGCCGCTCGCGCTGCAAGACAAGTCGGGTCTGGCGTTCAGCGAAAGCGAGGTGCTCAGCCGCATTCTGCCGGTCTACTACCTGATAAACGACGCCGGCTGCCTCGCCGCGGGCGCGGCCACGGTTTGGCTGCACTCACGTGCCGGGCAATCCGTGCTGAACGCACGGCGCTGGGTATTCACGGTGTGTGCATTGCTCATCGTGCCGTCCGCGCTTCTGCCGGCACTGGCCCGCGCGGAGATGTCCGGCGCGGCGAGGCTGGTCCTGCTCATGACGGCCGCGGGCACGCTCGGCGTGTTTCCCTGCTACTAGTCGCTCACACAGGAACTCTCGCGCGAACACATGGGACTGGTGACGGGACTGCTTTCGTTTTTCGCCTGGATCGTGCCGTCCAGCCTTCAGCAGCCGCTTGGCGCGCATATCGACCGTACCGGCTCCTACGACATCGCGTTTCAAGTGGGCGCGTGGCCCGTGCTGGTTTCGGCTATCGCGCTCTGGCTGTTCTGGGACTTGGCGTGGCTGCGCGCGAGGCGCTCCTGATCAATCCGGCTTTTTCGAATTCCGCCGCACGGGCGTAGCCTCATGCACGCGCTCGCGGAACTTGCCCTTGAGGCTCGCCGCCAGCCCCACGCTGCCGTCGCCATACCGGTCCCGCATGGCATCGGCCGCCCCCAACGCACGCCGCCAACGGTCTGATTTTTCCTGCCCGAGCAGGCTCAACTGACCCTCATCGCGCGTGAGATTGCCGGCCTGCACACCGAGCAGACGAATCGGCTTGCCCGTCCAATGCCGCGCGAACAACGCGCGAATCTGGGCCAGAATATCGGTGTCCATCTGCGTGGCGTGATCGAGCGTGTGCGCGCGCGTGAAAGTGGAGAAGTCGGTGTAGCGTAGCTTCAACTGCACGGTGCGCGTCCACAGCCCGTGCTCACGCAGCCGGCGCGCCACCATCTCGGTGAGCTGCGCGATCGAAGCATCGAGTTGGTTGCGGTCCTTCGTGTCCTCACCGTAGGTGTGTTCATGGCTGATCGACTTGGGATCCTCCGACGCACCCACCTCGCTATCGAACCATCCACCCGCGTCCGCTCCTATCGATTTACCCGCGAGCGCCAGTCCCCACTTGCCGAACTTTTCTTCCAAGAACTTCACATCGAGCGCCACCAGATCACCCACCTTGCGGATGCCCATGGCATGAAGATTCTTCTCCATCACCTTGCCGACGCCCGGAATCCGCCGTACTTCAAGCGGCGCGAGGAATTGCGCCTCTAGGCCCGGCATCACCCACAACACGCCGTTCGGCTTGGCCTGGTCCGAGGAAACTTTTGCTACCAGCCGCGAGGCGGCGATGCCGATCGAGCAGTTCAGTTGCGTGCGTTCCTTGATGCGCTCATGCAGCTTTTGCGCAGCGGCGAGCGGCGGGCCGTACAACCGCTCGGTGCCTGTGACGTCAAGGTACGCTTCGTCGATTGACGCCATCGAGACCGACGGGCTGAACGAATCGAGCACCTCGCGCACGCGACCGGACAATTCACGATACCGGTCCGGATGCCCATCCACGAAGATGGCGTGAGGGCAGAGTTGATAGGCAGTGCGTAACGGCATCGCCGAATGCACACCGAACTTCCGCGCGGCGTAGGAAGCCGCCGAGACAACACCGCGCTGATTCGGCCGCCCGCCCACGACTACGGGTTTGCCCTTAAGCGAAGGATCGAACAGCTCTTCCACGGACACAAAGAAGGCGTCCATGTCGAGATGAAAGATCGTGCGCGCGGTCGCCATGGCCCTCTCGATAGTATGGCGCGAATCGCGGCGCGTTTTCTGCTAACCTTCGCCGATATGGCATATGCGGTTAGCCGCTGGCTCTCCAGATACCCATTGGGCAAGTCCCGCCTTTTGAGCATTCGTGCACGGGCGGAAGGGGCGGACTCAAGTCCGCCGCGAGCTGAAGCTCGCCCTACACAGACGCCGAATGCAGCTAAAGCCACGTCGGCATGCGCGGCTTCAAAGGCTTCAAAGGCGGACGCTCACCCATGGTGCGCAAAGGAGAGGTGACGCGCGAAGTCAGCGATCCATCGAGATTGCCGTTCCGTTTCCGGCACGGGTACGCCGCGCGCTTCGCTCACGATACGCACCGCATCTTCCGGAGAAAACCCCTGCCGGACCAACAGGCAAACCGCCACCATGCCCGTGCGCCCCGCACCCTGACGGCAATGCAAGACCACATTGCGCCCCGCCACCAATTGCGCTTCCAGGCGGTCGAGCGCATCGGTGAAGGGTGCTACGGCGTCAGGCACATCGCGGTCGCGAATCGGGAAACGCAGAAACTGCATCGCATGAGCACGAACCTGATCCGCTTCGGCAACCAGATTCAGTTCGGCTTCTTCGTCTGCGGTCAGGAGCGACATCACCGCGCCAACGCCAGCCTGGCGCCAGCAAGCCGCTTCGTCAGCCAACCACTCACCGCCCCGCGGACGCGCCGACAAGGCAAGGCGTCCAGGCCACGGCCCTTCTACCCAATGCAACTGCGTCAGGCGCATTTATCGTGCCCCCCTTTCTGTGTGTCACTCCGCGCGGTTCGGCCACAACTGTGCCGAGATAACCCGCGGCCACCCCGCCAGATCCGCCTGCGTCTCTGCTTCGCGCCACGGGCCAGCGTGCAACATTTCCAGAATCCGCGGCTGCGCCTGGTAGCCGATCTCCATCACGATCCACCCGCCGGGCTTCAGAATCCGCGACGCGCCCGCCAGCAGCCGGGCATAGATCTCAACTCCAGTCGGCCCACCGAACAATGCCAGCGCAGGCTCAAAGTCACGCACTTCGCGTTGCAGATGCTCGCGCTCGGGGTCAGGGATATACGGAGGATTCGACAAGACCACGTCAAACTGCGCCTCACCGAACGCCGCAGCCAGATCCGACGCCACCGCGCCTGTCACCTGCGCGCCTAACGCCCGCGCGTTTCCGGCAGCCACCGCGAGCGCGTCCGTCGAAAGATCGGCCAGCACCGTGGGCATGCCGGTCTCAAGCTGCCACGTCACGCCAATCGCCCCTGACCCGCAACCGATGTCGATCGCGCGCCCCGTACGCGGCACCCGTGCCAGCGCTACTTCGATCACATGCTCTGTCTCCGGCCGCGGAATCAGCACCGCCGGCGAGACGCGAAACTCACGCCCGTACCACTCCTGCACCTTCGTGATGTACTGCGTGGGCTTCCCCTGCAAACGCTCATGCAGGTAGCGGCCAAAGTGAATCCAGGTGAGCTCGGACAACTCGTCATCGCCGTGCGCGTAGAGATCCGAACGATCCCGCCCGCCGCCCAGCGCATGGCACAAGAGCACTTCCGAGGTGAGCCGCGCGGCACCCACCGCGCCGTCTTCCAGAATCCGCGCGCCCTGATCGAGCGCCTGGCGGACCGTCAACATTACTTCTTGTCCGGACCCTCGGATTCTTCCAGCTTCTTGCGTTGGAAGAACTCCACTACCGCATCGATCAGCGGCGATAGCTGGCCTTGCATCACCAGATCAAGTTGATGCATCGTGATGCCGCAGCGGTGATCGGTAACCCGATTGTCCTTAAAGTTGTACGTCCGGATCTTCTCGCTCCGGTCGCCCGTACCCACCATCGCCTTCCGCTCAGCGCCGATTTCGGCCGCCTGCTTGGCCTGCTCAATCTCGTACAGGCGCGCGCGCAGCACGCGCTCGGCCTTGGCGCGATTCTTGATCTGTGACTTTTCGTCCTGGCACGAAACCACGGTGCCAGTCGGGATGTGCGTCATACGCACGGCCGAGTACGTGGTGTTCACCGACTGTCCGCCCGGACCCGACGAGCAGAACGTGTCCACACGAATGTCCTTGGCCTCCAGCTTGATGTCTACTTCCTCGGCCTCGGGCATCACAGCCACGCTGATGGTGGAGGTATGAATGCGACCTTGCGTCTCGGTGGCCGGCACGCGCTGCACGCGATGCACGCCGCCTTCGTACTTCATGCGGCTATAGACGCGCGTGCCGCTGAAGGTGGCAATCACTTCCTTCATGCCGCCGACCGACGACTCGCTGGAACTCATGATTTCCACTTTCCAGCCCTGGGTCTCCGCCCAACGCGCATACATGCGGAACACTTCGCCGGCGAACAACGTGGCTTCGTCACCACCCGCGCTGCCGCGGATTTCCACAATGACGTTCTTTTCGTCGTTCGGATCCTTGGGCAGCAGCAGGATCTTGAGTTCGTTCTCGATCCGCTCCAGTTCCGGCTCCAGGCGCGTGACATCTTCCTGCGCCATCGCCCGCATCTCCTCGTCGGTTTCGGCGAGCATCGCCCGCGCCCCTTCGAGGTCGGCATTCACCTTTTTCCACTGCCGGTACTTGTCGACGGTTTCCGACAAGTCCACTTGCGCCTTGGATGTTTTCCGGTACGTATCCGGGTTGCTGATTACTTCGGCATCCGCCATCTGAGCTGTCAGCGCTTCATAGCGCCGCTCGATGACGTTGAGCCGTTCGCAGTATTTCATTCTTAGGCAATCACCAGTTGGCCGCCTTGACGCTGTTCTTCTTCCATAGCGCCGGCCAGGGCCTTGATGGCGATGTCGGTCTGTTGGTCGTCCGGCGGCTGCGTGGTGATCCGCTGCAGCCTCAACCCGGGGGTGGCCAGCAGTTGCATCAGCACACCTTCCTTGCGCTTGGCGGCAAAGCGGATGATCTCGTAGCTCAAGCCGGCAATCACGGGCAGCAGCACGATGCGGCTGGCGAACTTGGCGGCAAAGCCGTCAAACGGCAGCAGCGTATAGACCACCATCGAGATCAGCATCACAGTGATCAGGAAACTGGTACCGCAGCGCGGATGGAACGTGGGGAAAGATTGCGCGGTGGGAACGTCTACAGGTTTGCCGGACTCGTAGTTGAACACCACGCGATGCTCACCGCCGTGATACTCAAACACCCGGCGGATATCCTTCATGCGCGACATGGCTGTGAGGAAACACAGAAAGATCAAGATGCGGATGATGCCGTCCACCAGATTGAAAGCGATGCGGCCCTCCAGCACCGGCCACAGCTTGGCGAACCAGGTGGCGATCCACAGCGGCACCAACTTGTAGGCAACCACGAAGAAGCCCAGCGACAAAATCAACTGGCCGGCCATCATGGCGTTGGAAAACGGCTTGCTCGACCCGGAGCCGCTGGAACCCGCCGCCGGAGCCGAACACACGGCGCCCGGAGCGAGCGCATTCATCGCCAGCATCGTCACGGACGATCCGGTTTTGGCCGCCTTCAGCGCGGCCTCCGCCTTCGCCTCGTCTTCCATGGCGATGTTGGCGGAAAACTGCAGAGACTTGATGCCGAGCGACATGGCTTGGCCCAGCGTGCCCAACCCGCGCAGCATCGGCAGCTTGAAAATCGGATACTTTTCAGAAACCTTGGCCAGCGGCTTGGTTTCATACACCACCGAGCCGTCGGCCCGTCGCACAGCGATGCAATAGCTGTGCGGAGCGCGCATCATTACGCCTTCCATCACGGCCTGTCCGCCGATCAACGTTTCTTCACCGCTTTCGAGCGCCGGCAGCAACTGCAGGTGCGTCCACATGCGGAACTGATCACGCCACCAAGACAATGGGTTGGGAACTCCTAAGTCACAGTATATCAATGCAGCCAGGAGTTCCCTGTTCCCCCGGACCTCTAGCGTAGAGACTTCATCCACTGTTCCAGTTGGCCGCGCTTCTGCGGCGGCACGCTGGGAGCCGCCTCCAGATGCTGCGCGAGTTGAGCACGCGCGGCGTTACGGTCGCCATTCAAAGCAAGAACCCGCGCCAGGGCGAGCCGTGCATGAGGGATCGTTTCGGCCGCATCCTGCAACAGAGTCCGGGTCTCGCGATCCGCACGCCCTTGCCCGGCCAAACTCATTCCCAGCAGATAGGCGTGCCGTCCATTGGCGGTGTTTGAGGCAAAAACTTGGCGAGCCGGCGCCTCCGCCTCGTCATAGCGCCCCAAAGCCTTGTAGCTGGCAGACAGGTTCGACAACACCTTTGCATCTCATGCGTCCAATTGCCGGGCCTGCTCCAGCACCGTCACCGAGTCGGCATAGCGTGCCGTTATGTAGTAGAGAACGCCGAGGTCATTGGCCGCCTCCAGATATTCGGGGTCTGCCTTCAGCGCCGCGCGATAACCAGCTTCGGCCTCGGAAAAGCGCTTTGCATCCCGGTGTTTCCTCGCTTTTTGATAGGCCTTGCGCGCGGCCTTCGGCGCCTGATGCTGGAGCCGCTTCATCGAAACCGAGGCGGCCAAGCCTGGCGCCGCTACCTTGCCGCCTGGCGCCTCGCGATAACGCAACTGGAGCGGCGCGGCATATTCAGACACCTGCGCCAATGCTTGAGCCGACTGCCGCTGATCCAAGCCGATCAACACCACTTCGTAGTTGCCGGCCCGCAAACCCGGAAATGAAAACTGCCCGTTGATGTCGGGGAATGTGCGCTGAGTCGGCTCGTGGGAAGCGCCTGGAGAGATTGCGCGCGCCTCCACTTGCCAGCGCGTTTCAATCGCCGGCGCGCCGGTGATTTCGCCCCGCAGAGTCGTCGTCTGTGCGGGTAGTTGTTGGGCCAAGGCCGCGAGTATTTAAAAAGAAAAAACACGTAGAGTATGTGAAACGATCACTGTTTTGAGTCGGTCCTTCCTGTGATGTAGGGCCGCGCCAACGCGTGCGAATGCACACACGCCGGGCGGGGCTTGCGGCGCGTCAGGCCGCAAGTCGCAGAGTGACGACAGGGGGTAGAGTACTTATGGCTCTACCGCGAATCGACTTGGATCGAATCTGAAGAAACAGAATGAGTGTCGCGCCGGGGGGACGGTTCAGGCAACGGCGGGTTGCTGTCGACGCGAACCGAAGTGCGACTCCAGAATCCAGGAAAGCTCCTGTTTCTGGCAGGGCATGGGCAGGTAATCGGCCGCGCCATTTTCAAGGGCGCTGAGCCATGATTCTTCCGTAGCGTCCGGGCTGACGGCTACCAACTTCCCGGATGTCCGCGAGCCCAACAGAGCCATCGCTTCGGGGTGGCAAAACACCAAATCGGCCTCACCGAGGCTGGCCGACTGGGTCACTTGAGAGTTCATGCTGGACAACATGCGAATAAGGTCAGCAGCAACTTGGCTATCCAACCCGGTAACGGCAAATTTCAGGGTGGATGGGGAAGGCATGGGGGGGAGATCTCCTTCTGATCCAAATTATCATCCTAAACGGGGGAACTATGCCAATCAATTCGGTGAATACCCCCAATAGAGCGCATTACACCCTGAGGAGTGGTGTATCCGAAAGGCGTTGAACCGTAAGGAGATTGATACAATCGAAGGGTAGACAGAAACATGGCGGTACAACCTCGGCGGAACTCGGTGGCAGTGAAGGTGGGCAGGGTGACGGTGGGCGGCGCCCATCCGGTGGTGGTGCAATCGATGACCAACACCGACACCGCGGACGTCACGTCCACCGTGAATCAGGTGATGGCTCTGGCGCAGGCGGGCTCCGAGCTGGTCCGCGTCACCGTGAACACCGAAGAAGCGGCCAGGGCCGTACCGAAGATTGTCGAAACTCTGGCGATGTTCAGCGTCCGCGTGCCGATCGTGGGTGACTTCCACTACAACGGCCACCTGCTGCTGAAGAAGTATCCTGACTGCGCCCGCGCGCTGGCCAAGTACCGCATCAATCCCGGCAATGCCAACATCGGCCGCAAGACCGACGACAACTTCCGCACGATGATCGATTGCGCCATCGAATACGGCAAGCCCGTGCGCATCGGCGTCAACTGGGGCTCGCTCGACCAGGCTCTGCTCATGCGCATGATGGATGAAAACGCGCAGTCAGCCAGTCCCGTGGATGCCGCGACGGTGACCATGCGCGCGATTGTCGCAAGCGCCGTGATGAACGGACAGGCGGCCGAAAGCTACGGTCTGCCGAAAGACCGCATCATCCTCAGTGCCAAAGTATCGAACGTGCAAGACCTGATCACGGTGTACCGCGACATGGCCGCACAGTGCGACTATGCGCTGCACCTCGGGCTCACCGAAGCGGGCCTCGGCGCGAAAGGCATCGTGGCCACCACGGCCGCGCTCGCGATCCTCTTGCAGGAAGGCATCGGCGACACCATCCGCGCCTCACTCACGCCGCTTCCCAATGGTGACCGTACCGAGGAAGTGATCGTCAGCCAGCAGATCCTGCAATCGCTCGGCCTGCGCAGCTTCACACCGCAAGTGACTGCGTGCCCCGGCTGCGGGCGCACTACCAGCACCTTCTTCCAGGACATGGCCGATCAGATCCAGACGTACCTGCGCCAGCAGATGGCCGTGTGGAAAGAACAGTACACGGGCGTTGAAGAGCTGAAGGTGGCCGTGATGGGCTGCATTGTGAACGGGCCTGGAGAGTCCAAACACTCGCACATCGGCATTTCCCTGCCCGGCACGTTTGAAGAGCCCGTGGCGCCCGTCTATGTGGACGGCAAGTTGAAGTGCACGCTGCGCGGCGATCATATTGTCGCTGACTTCATCACGCTGCTGAACGAGTACGTGGCCACGCGCTACGGTCAGCCCGTGGGCGCGCGGTGATCTCGCACGAAGCACTGCTTGCGTTTCTGCGGCAGGAGCCGTACGCCGCACAGTCATCGGTGTCGGCGGCCGGGGCACCCCAAGCGGCGCTCGTCGGCGTGGCCGTGAGCGACCAGTTCCAAATTGTCTTCGACACCCTCGGTTCAACACGCAAGGCCGAAAACCTGCGGACTCATCCCGCCGTCGCGCTTGTGTTCGGCTCGGCTGCGGCCGGCACCGTGGGCACCGTGCGAGTAGAGGGCACCGCCGATGAACTGCCGGCTGCCCACCCGCTCGTCGCACTTTACCTCGCGCGTTTCCCTGATGGCCGCGAGCGGCTCGCCTGGCCCGGGATCACCTGGTTCCGCGTTACACCCACGTGGCTTCGCTATAGTGACTTCGCGCAAGACCCGCCGGCAATCGTCGAGTGGCGAGCCGGCAAACTCTCCAGACTGTAGGCGCACGGCGGTATACTCATTGACCATATGCGCCACAGCCGCCGCCGCTTTCTCGTCACCGCCCTTGGCTCTCCGCTGCTGGCCGCCACCCCGCGCCTGAACGTGGAACGCGTCGAGTTCATCCCGGTAATCGTGCCCATGAAGAAGGGCACCACGGTGAGCGAGAACTACGGCAAGTATCTCGACATCCGCCTGCGCGACTTCGATAAGTCGGCGCACTATCTCATCAAACTCTACGCGGGCGGCGGCATCGTGGCGCTGGGTGAAACCGGCCGTGAAGTGCCGGAAGCGGGCGTGAAGGCCAACGCCGATTTTCTCACTGGCAAGGATCTGCGCGCGCTCGACTTTTCCCTGCCCTCGCTCGGGCTGCCGCATACAGGCACGGCCGACGGCTTTGAAATCGCCATCCATGACGCCATGGGCCGCGCACTGGGCGTACCGGTTCATACGCTGCTCGGCGGCGGCATGCAGAAGAAAGTGGCGGTCTCCTATTGGACCGGCCAGCGCACCGAACCGGATCTGATCGAAGTAGGCAGGCGCGCGGTGGAGGGCGGCTTCCATAACCTCAAATTCAAAGCCCGCGTGGGCGACCCCATCGACAATCAACTGGCCGCGGTTGCCAAGGCATGCCCCGGTCTGACGTTCATCGTCGACTTCAATTCCTCTTATCCGGATCTTGCCTCGTTCCTGCCCGTGGCGAAGCGCCTGGAAGGCTTCCCCGTGACCATCGAAGATCCCGTGCCCAAACGCCTTGACTGGTTCCGCCAACTTCGCACGCGCACCGCGATTCCCTACGCGCTCACGCCAAGCGGTCCGGCACAGTTGTTCGAAGCGATTCGCGAGCAAGCCTGTGATGTGTTCAACCTCGGCGGCAACATGCGGACGTTCGTGAAGCTCGGCTACGCAGCCGAACTCGCGGGCATTCCGGCGTGGCATGGCTCGGGCGTCGAAATGGGCGTCCGCGACATGTCGTTCATTCACGCCGCCGCGGCCACGCGAAGTTGTACGGTACCCTCGGACACGCTCGCGTACCTGCGTGAGCACGACCTGCTGGCCACGCCCGCGCTGCGCCCCAGGGAGGGCTTTGTCGACGTGCCGAACGCGCCAGGCCTCGGCATTGAACTCGACGAGGCGGCCGTGAAGCACTACCGGGCCCGCGTATGATGAGCGACACGCGCCGCTGGGCCGTGATGGGCCTCGTGTTCCTCGGCATCCTCATCAGCTACGTGGACCGTGGCAACGCCAGCATCGTCGCCGTGCCGCTGATGAAGGAGTTTGCGCTCTCGCCCACGCAAATGGGTTTGCTGATGTCCAGCTTCTTCTGGACCTACGCCGTCTTTCAGGTGCCCGCGGGCTACCTGATTGACCGCTTCGGCATCCGCGCGGCCTACACCGTGGCGCTGGTGGCATGGTCAATTGCGTGCGCATCGACAGCGTGGGCCACGTCTTTTACGCAACTCATTCTGCTGCGCCTGCTACTCGGCATGGGCGAAGCCGTGTCGCCCATCGCGAGCCTTAACTTCATCAAGCAAAACTTTGAAGAGAACCGCCAGGGGCTGCCCACGTCGATCTACATTGCGGGCCTCGCGGCCGGGCCCGCTGTGGGCGCGTTTCTCGGCGGCCGGTTGCTCGATGAGTTCGGCTGGCGGCAAGTGTTCCTGCTCACCGGCGTGGCGGGATTGTTGTGGGCGCTGCCGTGGTGGCTGCTCGCGCCGCGCGGCCGGCCCAACGCGGCCTCCGCCAGCGAACCCGTTGCCGCGCTGCCGTTGAAGCAACTCCTGCGCAGTCCCGTGATTCTGGCGCTATGGGCGGCGGTGTTCTTTTACAGCTACTTCTGGTACTTCGTACTTTCCTGGGTGTCGCCGTACCTCGTATTGACGCACGGTTTCACCAGCCGCGAAATGGGCGACGCCGTGGCGCGCGCGCTGTTCTGCATGGCCGCCGTCAACCTTGCCTCGGGCACGACGGCGGACTGGGTCATCAAGAAAACCGGCGGCTCATCGCTTCGCTGGCGCAAGGCCTTCGTGCTCGTGGGGTTCTCCTGCGCAAGTTCGCTGCTGGCGTTGCCGTGGATGTCGAACCGCACCACGGTGATCTGGCTGATGACAGGCGCAATGACCACGCTCGGCATCGCAGCGGGCAACTTCTGGGCACTCTCGCAAATGTCGGCCCCGAAGGAACTCGGCGGGCGCGTGATGGGACTGCAGAACACCATCGCGCAGCTTGCCGGAATTACGGCTCCCTCGCTCACCGGCTTCCTGCTGGGTCCGGAGAAGAACTTCACCGTGGCGATTCTCATCGCCGGTGCCGGGCCGCTGATTGCCGCCGCCAGTGTGCTCTTTGGAATTCATGAGCGTGGCGTGAACCAGCTTCACGCCACACTCGCTCTAGGAGCCAAGCCCGCCGGGGCGCAAGGTGCTGCGGCGAGTTGATCTTCCGGCCTGCGCATCGGTCAGGCCATCAGAAGGTCAGACGCAGCGCCAATTGCACTTCGCGCGGCTTCGGGCTAAACGCGGTAGCGGTGACAATCCCAAAGTTCGCGGTGTTGACGGCGCGGCCAGGTTCTCCAAACGTGGGAGTGTTGGTAAGGTTAAACGCCTCGGCGCGCAACTGCAGGCGCATGCCCTCGCGGACGGTGAAGTTCCTGAACAGCGACAGGTCCATGTTGTAGACCGAGTCGGTGTGGACGTCGGGCAGCGTGCGCGCCACATCGCCGTACGTGTAAGCCGCCGGGATCACGAAAGCACTGGTGTTGAACCAGCGATCGATGGTAGGCGAGTCGAGCCGCGCCTGCTGGCCAGCTACCACGTTCGGACGGTTCCCGCTGCCGGGGACCGTGGCGGCGAGCGAGACCGGCGTGCCGCTTTCGATGGTCTGAATCGCGTTCAATTGCCAGCCCCCGGCCACGTGTTTAAACAACGCCGGGCCGTTCTTGCCCACGGGCAGTTCCCATAACGCGCTGATCACCATGCGTTGCGGAACGTCCTGCGAGCTCTTGCTGCGCTCGGCGCGCAGGTTCGCCCAGTTCTGCACGGTGGTTGTCACCGCCGCGCCCGGACGCACCTGGCCCGAGTTCGCTCCGTCGTCAATGAGTTTGGAAGCCGTGTAGGCCAGCAGGAATGAGAAGCCCTGGGAGAAGCGCTTCTCGGCCTTGATCGCGAGCGCATGGTAGATCGAGTTGTTGAGGAACGAATAGCCGCCCGTCACGCCGGTGAACTGGGGAAACGGCAGCAGGCTTTGAAAGCGCGTAATAGTGGCGCCGCCGATGGGGGAACTGGCTGGGAGAATACCGCGGAAGGGATTCGGGATGGGAGCGGCGAGCGCGGCGCCCTGCGCGAAGTCGGCATCGGAAATGTTGTTGATGTTGCGGCTGTCGGCAAACAGCCGCACGCCGCGGTTGCCCACCCAGGCCGCTTCCAGCAGCCAGTTGTTCCAGGGCTGATGTTGCAGCGTGAAATTCCACTGCTGCGTGTAGCCGCGGTCGGCCTTGCGCAACTGGCCCGAAACGACCGTTCCCACGCCGGTGAGGAGTCCCTGGCTACTGCCCGAGGGTTTGAGCAGCCCCGCCGGGAAGGGATTGCTGAGCACGTTCTGCGGCGTCAGCCCGCCGTCGATCGTGCTCACCATCGGCGTGTCCTGGGTGAAGCCAGTGCGGGCGAGCGAGACCGTCACGGGGATGTACATGATGCCGTAGCCGCCGCGCACCACGGTCTTGGCCCGGGCTTGCCAGGCAAAGCCGAAACGCGGGCCGAAGTCGTTGTAGTTGGGTTCGCGCTGGTAGCGGCTGAGTCCGCCCCGGTTCGGGTAGGCGAGGCCGCCGCGCAGGTTGAAGCCGGGCACGCGCAGGGGCGAGATGGCGTCCGGATCGAAATTCGACAGGACGTTGTAACGGTCGGTCGGCGGCGCCTCAAACTCCCAGCGCAGGCCGAGATTCAGCGTCAGCGAGCGGGACACCTTCCAGTCATCCTGCAGGAACACGGCCTGATACTTCACACTGGCCGTGCCGTCCGTCTGAAGACGGGCACCAGATTCCGCTACCTCGATTCCTTCAGGCTCATCTTGTGTGAGAATCACACGCTCCCTTCAGGCTCATCTTGTATGAGACAAGACTTTGCCTTGACTCTGGGAGGCCAAAGTAGTAGTCTTCTCGCGTGCTTGTTTACGATGGATTGTCCATGTCGAGGTGTTCGAGCGGCTTGCTTGTTCTCTGTTTCGTTGCGGCCTCCTGCTCGCCGCGGCTGGACGTTGCCGTGTCCGACCCGGTCCACCCGGTCCTGGTCCTCAATCCTCAGAACGTGCTGCTCCAAGTGACCGTGAACGCGGCCGCTGCATCCGAGCTCAACTCCATGGAGTTCTCGATGGACGGGACCACAGACCTTGCCGGCCTCGACAATCTGGAGCTATTCGCGACGGGCGCGAAAACGGAGTTCGCCGCGGAGACGCGTTTCGGCGGATCCGCATCACCGGCCAAGACCGTAAGCTTTCGCGGCCGGCAACCGTTGCAGCCGGGTGCGAACCGGTTCTGGCTATCGTGCCGGCTCAAGCCAACGGCGGATTTGTCGCACAAGATATCGGCAACGCTTCTTGCCGTGAACGGCACAGCCAGCGCTGCCGCCGCCGCGCGCCCGCGCGCCAAGCGAATCGGGATCGCCCTGCGCCGCCACATGGACGACAACGTGCATACCTACCGGATTCCTGCTCTTGCGACATCGCCCAAGGCTACTCTGCTGAGTGTCTACGATATGCGCCGCCGTAAGTCGCGTGACCTGCAGGAGGACATCGACATCGGGTTGAGCCGCAGCACCGACGGCGGCAGGACCTGGGAACCGGTCAAAGTCATCATGGACATGGGAGCCTACAACGGCAAGCCGGAGGAGGAGAACGGCGTAAGCGATCCGGGTATTGTCGTTGACCCGCAAACGGGCGAGATCTTCGTGTTCGCCGTTTGGATGTGGGGCAAACCGGGCAAGCACCAATGGAACGGGGACGGCTCTGAACCGGGATTCGAGATCGGCAAGAGCGCGCAGATGATGATGGTCCGGTCGCGCGACGACGGCTTGACATGGAGCAAGCCCGAGAATCTCACGCGCAAGTTGAAGAAAGAGAAATGGTGGCTGCTGGCGCCTGCGCCGCAACAGGGCATCCACATGAGCAACGGCACGCTGGTGATGCCGGTACAGGGCCGCGACGAAAAAGGGGACACGTTCGCCACCATCATGACGAGCCGCGACCACGGCGCCACGTGGACCGTGGGGACTCCCGCCTATAGCGGTGGAAACGAATGCCAAGCGGCGCTGTTGAGCGACGGATCCATCATGCTCAACATGCGCAACGATCATGAGCGTTACCGCGCCGTGTACGTCACGGCCGATTTGGGCAAGACCTGGAAAGCGCACGCTACCAATCGCAACACGTTGATCGAGCCAAACTGCAACGCCAGCCTGCGCCGGGTCCATTTCACCAAAGGCTCCGAATCGCGTCCCGTTCTGTTATTCGCCAATCCCCATTCGCAGAAGGCGCGGACTCATCATACGATTCAAGCGAGCTTTGACGACGGAATGACCTGGCCGGAGAACAACCGGTTGTTACTCGACGAAGGGCGCGGGCGAGGCTACCCGAGCCTTTCCCAAATCGACGGGGATCATGTCGGTATCGTCTACGAGGGCAGCCGGGCCGACATCGTCTTCGAGCGGATCGCCGTTTCCGAACTCATTCGCTGAAGACGCCGTGATTGGAGTGAAGATGAAAAAGACAACCCTTTTCGCTACGGCGCTTCTGTTGCCAACCTTGTGCATGGCTCAGATCACCGGAGGTTCGTTCACGGGCGTCATCACCGACGTGAGCGGAGCAGCGGTGGTGGAAGCTCGCGTGGAAGCTCGCAACCTGGGCACCAACGCGATCTCCACGACCTCGTCCACTGGACAGGGCCTCTACGAGTTCCCTCTCTTACCAGCAGGCCGGTACACCATCAGCGTTGAGAAAAGCGGATTCCGGCGGGCGACAACGGGTGAATTGCAATTGAACTCGGGTACGCGTCCGAAGATCGACTTCGCGCTTCAGATCGGAGAAGTTTCGCAATCGGTCGAGGTGGTGGGTGAAGTCCCACTGGTGAACGCTACCTCGCAATCGCTAGGAACGGTGGTGGATTCGCAGAAGGTTCGCGACTTGCCGTTGAACGGCCGCACGTTCACACAATTGCTGGTGCTGCAGCCCGGCGTGAGCCTTTCGGGGGGCAACGCCAACCGGGGCGGCGTGGAATTGAACGGATCATCGGGGTTGGGCAATAACTGGCTGATGGACGGAGTGGACATGTCGTTCGGGGAGAACAACGGTGTGGGCATCGGCGGCGTGGGCGGAAGCGGCACTGTCATCAATTCGATCAGCATCGAAGCGCTGGAGGAGTTCAAAGTCACCACCAATGCCTTTTCCGCCGAGTACGGCCGCGCCACCGGCGGCGTGATCAACCTGACGACGAAGTCCGGCACCAACCAGCTTCATGGCACGCTGCTCTACTTCCTGCGCAACGACAAGCTGGACGCCAACAACTTCTTCTCCAACCGCGCGGGGCTGGGGCGGCCTCCGCTTCGCCATAACCAGTACGGCGGCAACATCGGCGGCCCGATCAAGAAGGACAAGCTCTTCTACTTTTATAATTTCGAGGGCGACCGCATCCGCCGCGGCCGGACGATCACCGGAACGGTGCCAACGCCGGCGTACTTGGCCGCATTACGAAATCCGCGCATGCGCGAGCATCTGTCGAACCTGCCAAAATCCTTCGAACCGACGGCGAATCCTTTCATCGGCCAGCACTTCCGCAACGATGGCCAGCGGGTCAACGAAGCCACCAACATTGCGCGCTTGGACTACTTGCTGGGGGCTCACCGCCTGTCGGGGCGGGTGAACTTCAATACCCAGGACGTGTTCAACCCTATATTGCGCCAGGACGTGCGGCAGCAATTTCCGCTGCGGCAGCGCAATGTGATGGTGTCGGACTTCTGGGTGTTTTCGCCCCGGACTTCGGTGGACGCGCGTTTCGGTTTCAATCGCACGAGCGTGATTCGCGGTCCAGACGACGGGAGGCAGAAGCCGGGCCCGCAGGCTGGCCACGTCTCAATCGCAGGGCTGACCGGCGGTAGCGATCTGCAGGATCAGCTCGGAACCTTCACCGATGTCTTTAGCGGCGTTGCCAATCTCACGCACATCCGCGGCGCGCACACCTTCAAGGCGGGGGCCGAGATACGGTCCACCGACAGCTTCCGCGACCAGTTCGGGAATCCGCGCGTCTTCTACAATTCGCTGCAGGACGCCATCGACGACAGGCCGTTCCAGGTGGAAATGTTCTTCGGCAATCCCAAGGGCGGGTACGCCTTTGGCGGCTTCGCGGCGTATGTTCAGGATGACTGGCGCGTCACTCGCAACCTCCAGTTGAATCTCGGGCTGCGGTACGAATACTACGAACCATTCAAGGGCTCGATCGGGTTGGCGAGCCGGGATCCGTTTGGCCCCAGAACCAAGAAGGGCGATCCGATCTGGAACGCCGACCGCAACAATTTCGGTCCGAGGCTCGGCTTGGTGTGGGACTTGTTCGGAAGCGGAAAGACGATCATGCGCGTGGGTGCGGGAATGACCTACATCGCTCCGCAACCGTTCTTCTTCTATGACGCCGCATGGATCAGCGAACGGGTGCCGTTCGCGCCGCAGGTGGCGGTGATCGACATTCCCGCCAGCCTTCAGCCAGTGACGTTCCCCTTCCCTGTTGCGTTCCTCCAGTCGGTCCGCGAGAACCCGGCGCTGGTTCCGCGGGGATTGCAGCCCGGGCTGCTCGCGCCCGATCCGGCGCGGCGCGATGAGTATGCGCTGCAGGGCAACTATTCGATTCAGCAGCAGGTCGGTTCCACCATGGCGGTGCAGGCGTCCTACGTGCTCAATCGGGCCGCCAAACTATACAGCTCGCGGCTGATCAACCCGATCAATCCGGCCACGGGCCGCCGCGACCTCGGCGCCGACATCGGTGCGGCATGGCTGCAGGAGTTCGGCGCCAACATGACCTACCACGCCTTGCAAACGGCCGTGAATAAGCGCCTGAGCAAGGGGCTGAACTTCGACTTCTTTTACACGCTGTCGAAGGGCATTCAATACAACAATGCCGACAACGCATTCGTGCGCGACAGCGTCACGCAAGACTTCAACTGGATTGCCGGATCGCGAGGTCCGAAGGTGAGCGACGTCCGGCACCGCGTGACCGCCGTGTACTCGTATCAGATTCCAACCGGTTCGTTCGCAAGAAGCGGCGTCACCAATGGGTTGTTCGGAGGCTGGACGCTGCAGGGCATCATGGGCTTCCGCGCGGGATTTCCGTTGAACGTGGTGACCGGGCGCGACAATGTCGGCAACGGCCGCCCGGATGGCCAGCGTCCTGACGCGGTTGGCGGACAAAACCCGTATCTCGCGGGCGCGGACAGGCTGCTCAGGCTCAATCGGGCGGCCTTCGATTTCGACACCGTGCGCAGCCAGCGGCGGTTCGGCAACCTGGGATACAACGTCGTTCGCGGGCCCGGGGCGTTCACGTGGGACGCATCGATCAATAAGTGGTTTACGGTACGCGAAGGACACCGGTTGAATTTCCGCTTCGAAATGTTCAACTGGATGAACCATACCGTTTTGGCGAATCCGAGTACCAATGGATCGGATGTCAATTTCGGACGGATCACGTCGGTTGCAGTGGAGCCGAGAAACATCCAGTTCGGCTTGAAGTATCTGTTCTGATATGCACTTGGCTGTTATCCCACATTTCCGTTTTGAGCAGCGCGTGCGAGTCTCTCGGATGCTCGTCCGCATCAATATCCATAGGGGCTTGAAGGCAGTGAAGGCCCCTGCGGAGGACAGCACCCAATGGGTGACAAACAAAACCAGCCGTTTCAGCTCTCTTGCAACGGCCTTCTCAAGATCGACTGCCAGGGATCGCGCGTTACCTCCGATGGCGGTCTGATCCTGGTGCATGAGTTGGACGAACGGCTGGGCTTCGGTGATCTCATTGCCCAACACCTGACCAACTCACGGCGCGGCAAGAATACTGTTCGCTTTTGCTGCCTGATTCGCTAGTGATGCGTCTGCTGCAGAAGCATGCTGGCCGTAACGGTGATCCCGAGCAACACATCGAAGCGCCGCACTCCGGCTATCTGCTCTGCCAGGACACCTACTTCGTGGGCACCATCAAAGGCGTCGGCAAAGTCTACATGCAGACAGTGATCGATGCCCATTGCTCGCAAGCCTTCGCCAAGGTCTATCTAAGCAAGATGCCGATCACCGCAGCCGATACGCTGAACGACCGAGTCATTCCCTTCTATGAGGAAGAGAGCGTCAACATCGAGCGACTGCTCACGGACAACGGCAGGGAGTACTGCGGTCTCGAAGCCCGTCATCCCTTCGAGGTCTACCTGGCGATCAACCAGATCCACCACAAGCGCACGCAGATCGCCCTACCGCAATCCAACGGCTTCTGCGAACGCTTCCATCGAACCATCAAGGAGGAGTTTTACAGCGTCAAGTTCCGCCAGAAGATCTACCAGTCAGTGGCGGAGTTGCAAGACGATCTCGATGCCTATCTAGCCTTATACAATCGCCAGCGTCCCCATCATGGATACAGGACTCAGGGTCGTACACCCTACCAGGCCTTCCTCGATGGGAAACTCGCCCCGGCGCAACCTATGGCAGCATGAAGTAACCACCTCTTCACCCGAGGCCCGCAACCCTCGGTGTCCGGAGATCATCCGCTAAATACAGCTCAGGGCAAGAAGGGTGTTCTGCTGGTCGCTGACCAGTTTGCAGCAGCGGCTGGTGAAGACGGGTGGCAGGCTGGTCAAGCATGCCCGGTACTACTGGCCGATGCTGGCGGAGAGCCATCTGACGCGGCGGTTGTTCGGGAGCATGGTACGGCGGATCGAAGCGCTACCGGTGCCGACGGGGTGAAGAACGGCCCGGAGAGATGGAAATCTTGAGAAAAAGGAGGCCGGGCGGAAGAGGTGTCGAGAGAGCTGTTGGAAACAGGCACGTTCTCGGTTTTCGTTTTTGTGCGATGGTCCGAAGAAGCCATCGGCAAGGCACTGGCCCGCCCTCGGAATGGGGATTCTGATCAACTCCGGCACGGGAGTGAGGCGTCGGGTGTAGACTGCTGGATTCCGGGAAACCCAAAACGGAAATCCCGGTTGAGATCTACTCGCAAAGAGTCTGGCGCTCGGATATGATCGACGGTGGTTCGGCGGAGAGAAGAAGGCATCGAATGAATCGTAGAAAATTGCTCGCCACCGGCGCCGTCGCGGCAACGCGAGGTTCGGCAGCCAAACGCACGTCCGCCTGGAAGTGCGTATACACGGTTATGTTGGGGCTGTCGCTGGGTGGTCTCTTTTGCGCGGCCCAACAAAAGCCGCCGGATGTGGAATGGACGGATGACACCTACGCGGACTTCCGCGCCGGCCAATTCGACGCTTCGGGACACAACCTGATCGCGACCGCGAAGGGCGAGGTGAAGAGCGTCTACCGGTTCGACCTCAACACCGATGGACATCTCGACCTCGTCTTCAGCACTTCTCACGATTTCGTCACCGCGCCGCCCGCCACGCTCTATCGGATGGCCGGCGGGAGAAAGGTTGGCAAAGCTTCGGACCTGCCTCCGCTGGGAACGACTCATGCCGCCGTGGCGGATCTGAACAGGGACGGTTTCCTCGACCTGGTACTCACGCCGAACAACAACTGGGTCACGGCCCGGCGTTACCTGTTCGTTCTCTGGGGCGGTTCGGACGGCTGGTCGGCAAGGCGCATGACGAACCTGATCACCAATGCGCCACGCGCGCTGAGGATTGCTGACGTGGACGCCGACGGCTGGCTCGACATCGCCGTCATCAACGGCTCCCGTTGGGCGCAGGAAGACGGTCCGGAGACGCTCCTGCGCGTCTACTGGGGAAGCGAACAGGGCTTCCGGCAGGAGGTCTACACCGAACGGGTGGAACGGAACGCCGGAGACCTCGAGGTGGCGGATCTCGATGGCGACAAACGGCCCGAACTCGTGGTGCTCCATTCCAGCCCGGGCGAAGTGTGGACCTACTGGAGCGGCGCCGCGCGTGAGGGGCGGAAACTGGGAAACCCCACCCGGACGAGCCTGGCGGTTTCCGATGTGGCGCACCTCAGAGTGGGCGATTTCGATCGCGACGGCAAACCGGACCTGATGATCAGCGGCGGAACCAAAGAAGAGATCGGCGCGGACCCAACCACCGGTCAACGCCTCTTCCGACACTCGGGCCTTGTGCAACTGTCCAGCAGGGCCGGGCGGCGTTGGGCCCAGCCCCGAAGAATTCCAGCGCCGCCCACGTCAGCGCTGACCGTGGCGGACCTGAACAAAGACGGCTGGCCCGACGTGATTCTCGCCGACGGCGGCGCCGCGAAGGACAGCGTTCAGATCCTGTGGGGAGATCGAGGCGGCCGTTTCGGCAACGCTCCTCCCACGAAGCTCGGAATCGCTTATGCGGCCGCAGTGGCCACCGCGGACCTCGACGGGGACGGCAACCTGGATTTGGCAGTGGGAGTGGCGCGGAGCGGGGAGACGTATCAGGCCGAATCCAGGGTCTTCCATGGCAACGGAGCCGGTGGATTCACCATGGCTGCGTTCGGCATCCCCACCGCGGCGGTCACCGATGTCGCTGTTGCTCCACCCGACAGGTCTTCCGGCCATCGTCTGATTTTCTGCAACCGTTTGTCCGGGCGAATCAAGGAGGACGTGCCCACACGCGTGTTCTGGGGCGCCCAGGGAGGATTCGCTCCCTCGAGCTTTTCAGACTACCGGATCCGGTCTGGTTACGCCTCCATTGCCGCCGATTTGAACGACGATGGCTACCCGGACCTGGTCATGGCCTCGATCGTTCACAACGTGGCTGACCCGCATGCGGGAATGGGATTCAACATTCTCTGGGGTGGCAAGGAGGGACTGGAGGACGATCGCCGTTCGGTCGTGCACGAGCCAGGCCTGTTCACCCTCAACGTGGCCGACCTCGATCGCGACGGATACCTCGATCTAATCGGCAACTGCCAGCCCTCGCCAAGCAAGGGTGGAGGTCCGGCTCGCGTCGTGATCTGGCATGGCGGAAAGGCTGGCTTCGACCCCAAGCGCCGCCAAGTGCTGGAATCCCCGGGCGCTCAGGGCACCATCGCCGTCGGCGACTTCAATCGGGATGGATTCCTGGATCTGGCCGCCGCCCGCTGGAACCAACACACCGTCTCGATCTTCTGGAACGGCGCGGATGGCTTCTCATCGAATGGGCGGCAGGACCTTCCCCTCGTGTCTCCCGACGATATCAGCGCAGCCGATTTGAACGGCGACGGCTGGCTCGATCTGATCGTCACCAGCTTCTTCATTCCCGGCACGCACGACTACGATTTCGGCACCTATCTTTTTTGGGGAGGGCCAGAAGGATTCAAGGCGACGAACGCTCAGAGGCTCCCCTCCGGAGCCGGATGCGGCATCAATGTCACGGACTACGACGGAGACGGCCACCTCGATCTGTTCATTCCCAACTACCACATGGGCGGACATCGCACTTCAGTTGCCTCGTACCTGTTCTGGGGCAGCAAAGACGGGTTTTCCGAACTCAACCGAACCAATCTTGCGGCTGACTCCGGCCATGGATCTCTCTCCGCGGACTTCAATCAGGACGGACTGATTGACCTCGCGATCTCTAACCACGCCACCGAGGAATCTCATCTCACGCATTCCCGCGTCTACTACGGCGATCGCAACCGGTTCGCTCAGCCGCAACTGGTCAGGTTGCCCACCGTGGGCAGCCACTACATGTATCGGGCCGAAGTGGGGCATATCTACGATCGCTCCTACCGTCAGACCTACGTCTCGAAGGTTTTCCAGTGGAGCGATGCCAGGAGTGCCGGCTCCATGACCGTCCAGGCTCAGACCCCCGGTGGCAGCCGCTTGCTGTGGTACGTACGGTCCGCACCCACCGAGGCGGAGCTGGCTCATCGCGCCTGGGCCGACGTTCCGCTAGCCGGCGCGCCGTTGTTGCGGTTCGATGTGTCCTCGCAGGACCGCTGCCTGCAGTACCGCGCCGTGTTCGTGTCGGACAACGGAGATCGCTACCCGGTCCTCGACAGCGTCCGGATCGGTTTGCGCTAATGCTATCCTCGAGGTCCGCCGCGAACAACAGGCTCACTTCGCGCATGAACGCGGTCAACACTTCGGCGCGTGACTTCACTGCAGCGTTCCATCGCGCAGCGCAGCGATACAGGCCGCCCTTGCCCCGCCGTGGCGTCCTGCTGATCAGCACCTGCCCGGCCAGCCATGTATTGCCGCCATCGATGCTGCGGCGCACCACCACGCCGAGTAAGTTTTGTCGTCGCGAGACATGGTCAGCTTCTCGATGGCCGCCAGCGCGCCGCCGGCGGCGTGAAGCAACAGCCTTTCCTTCGTTGCTTCGCTCCATTTTTCGATCCGCCGTTCGGCGCGGCCCGCTGGTTCATCCGATGCATGCCGTAGGGTGCCATTTCGCACCGATAACATCAATGTAAAGAGCTTCCGCTCGAGGGCTCTCTTGCCCTCGCCTTCGTACGTGTTTTTAGCCCGTTTCTAGGGCCGCGCCGCCGCTTTGATTTTGAAATAACGAGGCGGAGCTTCCGTCACGAAATCCGCACTGTCTGACCGGAGTCGCATAGGTCACGAGCAGGAAGATCGTCCACCGCGCGCTACGAATACCGCACGTGGATTTCGACCTGGCGGATGACCAGCGGCACTTTGACCCGGGGATGGCGCTCGACGAGCACAGCCTTCACCGTATGCGTCGCCGCCAGGGCCGCCTTGGCGGGCAGCTTCCAAACAAGCCAGGCCGATTCGTCCACGTCGGCCGGGCCATCCGTCAAACTCGAAGCGTACTTCACCGTGGGGGCGCCGAGTTCGGTTCCGTTGAGCGTGAAGCGGATCTTGTCGGCTGGCGTGAGGTGATCCACTTCGATGTGCAGTTCCACCGACCGGGCATCGGCCGCCGGTTCGTAGGTGCGCACGTGGAACTCGGGACCATCTCCAGTCAAGGTTGGTAACAGGTCCACCGGGGTCTCACCGTGAATCCGGTCATTGAGGTCCGCGCCTCCCCATTGGCCATCCTCCGGGGCGACGTGGCGGTGAAGGCTCATGTAGGCTTTGCCGGTCCGTTCGAGAGTCTTCGCCGCGCCGATCGTGGTCAGCAAGGGCCGCCGTCCGCGTTCGTTGGCGTGCCAGTTGAAGACGTACATGCCGTCCACTCCGCGCGACCAATAGCCCTGCGCCATCGCCCGGACCCACGCGAGATTCCAGTCGGAAGCCGGCATGAGTCCGTTGTGCTGCCCCC
>Ga0194119_10001977_pt1 | contig 36010 bp, 21 predicted proteins | sample TA2MahC100mmetaG_FD_148620 | JGI IMG/M metagenome (GOLD analysis project Ga0194119, IMG submission 148620) | Freshwater microbial communities from Lake Tanganyika, Tanzania - TA2015018 Mahale Deep Cast 100m | ecosystem: Environmental > Aquatic > Freshwater > Lake | place: Tanzania: Lake... | reverse complement strand
TTTACTAGTTGAACCATCGCAGCAGGAGTGATACCTCGTAATATTTTGCATAGTTGATTTGCACAAAATTGGGTCGTATCTGTCTTTTCAAGTAACCACGCACCCTTTAGAATTGGATGGATACGAAGATCAATGATTGCCTTATACACAAATGCATACGCAACCTCACGTGCTGATATATCAACCTCTACATTATTTTTATCATGTGTATCAATGAATATCATCGGGTTTATCAAATGAGACCGAATGGTTGTATATACAGATGAAGGAATAACATTGCGAACCCCGTCATATACAGGATTATGACACCCACACATTGAAGGTTGTCGAGACTGAATGATTGTGTGAGATTGTGCTTGATCCGGAACACTGGTTACTGTCACTTCCATGAATGCAATGCATAATACCGAATTGTATAAAATGTATTCAATTTTTTACACATTTTATCGATTATAAATTACTAACTATCATTGATCAGTATATCCTGCCAACCTTCTACCAAGTGGTGTAATAAATGGCAAATCAAGGTCTCTCACTTTTTTTATTTCAGCGCCATATGTGTACGGCATTTTTGGAAATAGTTTAACCCTGTTTGCCCAATGAGATGTCATACGACGCTCTTCAAACGCCTTCATCTTTTTCTTCAAAACGGCGGATGTAACTCCTGTACGCGGCATATAACATAAATAAACAACACATCGTGTATTTGGCGCACTTCTACCTTTCATCGCTTCCACGCCACAATGTGCAGTTCGGCTGTCCCAGAACACCATTGAACCTCTTGGACATTTTATACATACAGGCCGACACCCTCGTTCATTGTAAAACTGTTTTTCCTCTTCTTTATCGAACTTATACCAATCATCTTTGCTTGTTATGTTGAAGTACTTTCCGAACTCTTCATGATATTTGTTACTACCTTCCAATATTGCAAGTGTTGCATCCCCATCATGTACATCGAACGCGGTAACCCAACTCTGTATACACTCGAACTGTGGGCGACAAGGAGACTGGTCAACATGAAACCATGTATTGCGATGCCATCCAATATTTGTTACTTCGGGTGGCATATGAAACGACGCGGCATCAAAACTTACAAGTAAATCCTCTGGTGTACATTTCCACAAATCAGCGAATAATCCAACGCATTTTGGATTTTGTCGTAACCGCCAAATAAAGTCAGCATGCCCTAATCCATACTGTTGTATAAGCATAGAGTGTTTGGGAAACAGGTGTTTAATTTGCTTCCAGCTCTCAGAATTATCTCGATTGATTTGCATGTCCCAATCTGCAGTCCACTGTTCAAGTGTATTCCACATACCTTCTTTCATTTCATTACACTCATTTTCATCTAAAACGGATGGTATAATTGCGACTCCATACTTGTCAATTGTTTCTCGTATTTTATCGGGTGTTGTGACATATTTTTCATATTCATATGCATATGCAAGACTTGACGTTTTTCCGGATTCATGTAAAGCATTCGCAGTAGCAGTACCAGTAGCAGTAGCAGTAGCAGATGGCATGTGTTTCTTCGACATGATAGTGTATTATGTATTATATAATAATCAATTGTTTATGTTTGTTTATTTCAATCGATCGTAATTCCCTTTCTACCTAAATCATCCTTTATTTTATTGTGTGCTGACATGTCAGGCTTCAGCGGTTCTATACTGCTATCCTCCAAACCCTCCAGCTCATCAACCACCATATTTTTAGACCGATAACTCTCCGTCATGTAGAAGTTCTTCGGAATACGAATACCTACATTCTCGGGTGTAGTTGTACACATTTTGATAATCTCTCGAATCTCTTCATACCCCGCACGTAGCCGCATTCGAGCATTATCATCTTTCATACGATTTACAAACCTCAGAAGATCAAACGTTAATGCTGACTGAAACTCCCGCACACCCTTAAATACCACTTTATCCAACGGTACACTGTATATATCATCACCATCATCCGAATTGTATGACCCAATTTCTTCGCCCCATAGATGCAATAGCAAACGTCGATTACTGCTATTCTCTCGCCGATAATTGATGACGTTCACCAGAAAGTCCATCCATGTCCAGCCGACAATACACATATGAATAAACATCATTGTTGGTTCATAATACCATTCTGTCATCTCTTTTTCTACATTCTCTTGCTGACGAATACGTTTTAGGTTGTTGGCCAGATCATTCTCTTGTTCATATAACTCGTAACAAGATGGATGAAGATCGTTAATCGCAGACATATAATACATATATTTTGTATAAGTAGGATGTGTGCTTCCTTCTGGTAGACGATATAACCGTCGAATCAACGCATCAAACTCTGATATTGGGGTTGTTCTTCCAAAGTCAATTGCGGTTACACGGTTATCTCTCTCATTATATATCCAGTTTCCAAGATGTCCGTCGATCAAACACATTTTTGTACTTACCATGATGATAATCCCGATCGAGAGAGCGTAGTTATGTATATATCCAATATTCGGGCTTTTATTAGGAACATTCACAACCTGAATACCGTCCTGTTTTTCCATGACAAAAATCCCGAGACTCATTCCTCGGTTGATATACAGCGCATTTATTATATATTTGGTTATCCATTTGTAATTTTCGTGTAAGTGAATATCTAATGCAGCAATGAATCCGATTGCTCCGCTAGATGATTCAGACGACCCAATATATGGAAGAATGCCACTCTCTATAATGTTGGGAAGTAGGGGGATCCCCCCTAGACGAAATGTTGTATCATATGTTGTTGCTTGTGCAATTACTTCGCGTTTGAAGTTAGAAGGGGTTGGGGCATCTTTCATAAATGCTTTCTTGGTTATATAGTTAATCATTGGTGCAATAATACGAGTATCTGAATCCCCGGAGCGTACAATACATAGTTTTATGATGAGTTCTTTTACTGGCATTCCTTCGTTGTACTTGAGCTTTGAAGAGGTTTTCATGAGAGATGAAGAGGACTCTGATGACATATCATTTCTTGGGTGTTTTCTAGATGATGGTATGAGAGATGATGATTCATCATTTTCATCAATAACATCAGGTTGTCTAATAACATCGGCATAGTAGTCACTTCTAAATATAGGCGGGTCTTCGGGAGTGAATGATATACTGAATACCAACCCCTCTACTGAGTTATATGATATGACAGTAACAGTTGTGTCATCTCGTTTTAGTATTTGTTCAATTTCGGAGATAACAGGGGTGAATACTCTTTTGCGGGACATAGTAGGCAAAGCGTCGGCGGCAGCCGCCGTTGGTCGCAAAGGAACAATACGTCCAACATACTTTACACCACTTCCCACTTTTATGCGATTGTCTCGTTGATGTATCCGACGTTTGTATCTCTCTGGTTCATTTACCGACTTTCGCCGTAAAGAACGAACCAATGTCCCAACTTTACGTCGACGGTTTACACTATGCAGTCTTTTATGTGTTATACCACCTCTTCTGTTTTTACGTATATTCCGTTTAGAATTATATAATACCATAACGTAAATGTGTCCCTTCTGTATTATATTGTACATAGACAAAATTGAAATAAACAAAGAATAACATTTATTGTAACAACCCCAGTTATTATCAATCATGGCATCAGCGATTCAAAAGAAGTTTAAGATTGTCCGTCGTACAAAAGAAGAACCCGAAGCCGAAGACCCCTCATTTCGTCTTATTGACTTTAATGTAACAGATAGTCCAGTAACGACAGAAGAGAGTGACAGTAGTGGAAGCGATGAATCCCCCCAGCGTCGAAATTATACAGATGATGGTGAATATGTTCCTAACCCGATGGGCAATAGTAAAAAGTCAAAGTTCGGCGATAAAAAGGTGTTTCGTATTCAGATGTTTGGAATTAATGAGAAAGGTGAAACATGTTCCATTTTCGTGGATGATTATTTGCCCTTCTTCTATGTAAAAGTGGACGATACATGGACCTCGCAACATAAGAGAGAGTTTATTGAGTATCTCAAGAAAAGTGTCGGCTCCTTTTATCAAAACTCGATTATCGAGGATAAGTGTAAGTTTGTAAACAAGCGTAAGTTATATGGATTCGATGGCGGCAAGGAACACAAGTTTATACTTATCACCTTCAAAAATGTTCCTACAATGAATAAAGTCAAGAATATGTGGTATGAACGTGCAACAACAAAGCGAGACGGTACATTTACCAAACTTCGCGAGGAAGGGCTTCTCTTTAAAAACACGAACATTATGTTATATGAAGCAAATATCCCTCCCTTACTGCGGTTCTTCCATATTCGAGATATTAGTCCCTCTGGATGGGTACAACTCCCACGATCTAGGATAGTACCTCCATCCACACGAACCACCACATGCACATATGAATATAAAATAAGCGAGTCAGATATTATTCCTCTCAATCAAAAGGAGACGATTGTTCCTTATAAGATATGTAGTTTTGATATTGAAGCAAGTAGTAGTCACGGTGACTTTCCTATACCCGTAAAAACATATAAAAAACTAGCAACAAATATCATCGACAGTTATGCCAAATTGGTTTCTATAAAAAAGGAGTCAAGTGATTATGCCGCATCAGCATCATGTTCAAGTGATACTACTAGCGGCACGGACCACATATTAACCAGAGACATCCTGACACGTATTATTAATACTGCATTTGGATATGATACATATCCGGATATAGAGACCGTGTATCCAAAGCGTAAACCATCTCAGACAGATATGAATCGTCTTATAACGATGCTTTTGTCAAAACAGTTAAAAGCACTTATCAATGTTGAGAGTGTAAATGATGATAATACGATTGAACGCATGTTTGAGAAGATGAAGCAACAATATGCTGAAAAGCCGAAAGAAGAGAATGCAGGAACTACGTCAGCTACACCGGGTTCGAATGACGGCGACAATAATAATGAAGATGATGATGAGGATAATGATGACGAAGAAAGAGAGGATGACAGCTGTCATGGCGATGAAGAAGGCGACGGAGAATCGATGGTTGTAACAGATAAAAAGATCCTCAAGGCGCGAAGGAATGACGCAATTGCAGAAGAGGTCGCCGCATCCGCATCTAACAGTTCCTTCAACACACCTCCACCTGCTACGTTGCCAACCCATAATTTAACAATTACGATACTTGACTTGATAAATGGAAAATCATTTGACAGAGAGACAAAAATCACGTATATCAGTAATACTCTGGGTAGCGTATTTCCAAAACTCGAAGGCGACAAAGTAACATTCATCGGGTCAACGTTTATTCAGTACGGTAAGAATAATAATACGCCTTATTTGAATCATTGTATTGTAATGGATACATGTGATAGCTTGGAAGGAAAGGTTTCCAACTCAGTAATCGAGTCATATAAAACAGAGAGAGAGGTTTTGGTTGCGTGGACAGACCTAATTCAACGTGAAAATCCCGACATCATCATCGGGTATAATATATTTGGTTTCGATTATGAGTTTATGTTTCGTCGGTCACTTGAAACAAATTGCGAGACGGAGTTTCTTCAGTTGTCGCGAAATAATAACGAGTTTTGCGGAAAAACGGATGAAAAAACAGGTAAAGTAATGATCGAAGAAAGCAGTATTGTCCTGGCGAGTGGCCAATATGACCTTCGGTTTATAAAGATGACTGGTCGACTACAGATTGATTTGTATAACTACTTTCGTCGCGACTTCAACTTGACATCGTATAAGTTGGACTATGTTGCGAGTAGTTTCATCGGGGATGGTGTAAAACGGATTGAACATATGGATAATGGGCGAACGCGTGTATATACAGGAAATATGACAGGTCTAGAAGAAGGTAATTTCATCAGTTTTGAGGAGTCGAGTCATTCGACCGATAATTACAAAGATGGTCAAAAGTTTGAAATCATCGGAATTAATTATGATGCACGGACATTTGAAATAGCCGGGCATGAAAGCCCCGACATGAAAAAGAGTGTTCGCTGGGGTCTAGCAAAGGACGATGTCACTCCTCAGGATATTTTCAGAATGACGAAAGAGGGGCCATCCGAACGTGCAATCATTGCGAAATACTGTATTCAGGATTGTAACTTGGTGCATCATCTCATGAATAAAATCGACGTTATGACGGGATACATTGAGATGTCTAAGATTTGCAGTGTTCCGATTGGCTTCTTGGTTATGCGTGGTCAAGGAATCAAGCTAACCAGTTATATTGCGAAGAAATGCAGTGAGAAAAACACATTGATGCCAGTGATTGATAAAGATCGTAGTGACTCGAGTTATGAAGGCGCGATTGTGTTGCCGCCAAAGTGTAACTTGTATTTAGATAACCCGGTCGCGTGTTTGGATTATTCATCTCTTTATCCGTCGTCGATGATTAGCGAGAATCTGTCGCATGATAGTAAAGTATGGACGAAGGAGTATGACTTGTTCGGTAACTTGATTCGAGAGACTGGTGAGAAGGATGTATCTACAGATAGATATATATACGATAATTTACCCGGATATGAATATGTTGATGTTGAGTATGATACATATAAATGGGTTGCAAACTCGCGCGGAAAGGCAATTAAGACATTGAATGGCAAAAAGGTGTGTAGGTGGGCGCAGCCAAGGGATGGTGTAAAAGCAATTATGCCGTCTGTGTTAGAAGAACTATTGGCGGCGCGAAAAGCCACACGTAAGTTGGCCGAATCGCAGAGTGATCCGTTTATGGCGAACATTCTGGATAAGCGTCAGCTTGGTTATAAGGTAACTGCGAACTCGCTTTATGGACAATGTGGGGCGAAGACAAGTACGTTTTATGAAGTGGATGTGGCTGCATCAACAACTGCTACTGGACGAAAGTTATTAACGTATGGAAAACGAATTGTGGAGGAAGTGTATGGAGATGCAACGGTAAATACGAAGAACTATGGTGTTGTGAATACCAAAGCAGAGTATATATATGGCGACACAGACAGTGTATTCTTCACCTTCAATCTGGAAAGGCCAGATGGAACTCCAATTCGTGGAAAAGACGCACTTGAGATTACAATTGAAATTGCGCAACAGGTCGGACATCTCGCATCAAAGTTCTTGAAGCCACCGCATGCGTGGGTATATGAAAAAACACTCATGCCGTTTTGTCTTCTGTCGAAGAAGCGATATGTCGGTATGTTATATGAGACAAAGCCGGAAAAAGCAAAGCGTAAGAGTATGGGTATTGTTTTAAAACGCCGCGACAATGCACCGATCGTAAAGGATGTATATGGTGGTATAATTGATATATTGATGAAGGAGCAAAACATCGAACAAGCAATTGCATTTCTGCGCCAGTGTATGCAAAATATTATTGACGGGAAGTGTCCGCTTGAAAAGCTCATTATTACAAAGTCGCTGCGGTCTGACTATAAAAATCCGCAACAAATTGCACACAAGGTATTGGCAGATAGAATGGGTGTTCGTGACCCAGGAAATAAACCAGGGACTGGTGACAGAATACCATATGTATATATTAATAACAATGCAAAGGGTGCATTACAGGGTGATAAGATTGAGCATCCTGATTATATAATCAAGAATAAGATTCGACCGAACTATTCATTCTATATCACTAATCAAATTATGAAACCAGTGCAGCAGTTGTTTGCACTTGTGTTGGAGAAAATACCGGGGTTTGATAAGAAATGTCCGATGTTTCATGATCGGTTGGAGACAATGATTAGTCAAATCGATGAAAATGAAAAAGAGAAGCAGGATAAAAAGAGGAATGATATACGAAATAAGGCTGTGAAAACATTATTATTTGACGAGTTTTTGGAAAAGGCAAATAATATTAATAATGGAAACAAAGAGATTACGAGTTTCTTCAAAAAAAAAGGTGGTGTATAACTCTGGGTAAAAATGATAGGTAACAGAATAACAGAATAATAGAATATACATAATTATTTTTTTATAGAAGACGAGATGTAATCCATGTTCCAAAAACAATCCACATCGTATGAATAAGGTTCGATCCTTCATAAATAACCCATCTCATTGCAACACAATGGGGTGCTGATACAATGAATGGTGTAATAACAAATCCATATATTGTTTTCGGAGCGCATAATTCAGGATACATATGTGCGCATATATAGTGAAGTGTTATCCATAATATGTAATAGAATACAAGCGATTTAATCGGATTTACAACTCGGAATAGTGAGTTAACCATATAATGTACTGTATTTATATAGTTAATCATCATATGTGGAGTGGGAGATATGTGTGGCATAGAGGTAGCCTCTGCTGTGGCTCTGGTAGATGAATATGTTAACGGGTCCATTGAATGCATATTTACTATAACATAAATAATAATTTCAATTTTACAGTTCTCTCTCCTTGTCTCCTTGTCTCCTTGTCTCATCATCGCATAATAATACAACGAATCTGGGGATGGGTTAGTCTACATCATCGATCTGTAGTTCATCCTCACTGCTAACCTGTGTACTAGATCGACCACCCAATGAACCAGTCGTAGGATATGGACATACATATGAAAATGTAATATGATCATTATTTACAGAATGTATATCTAATCCTTGAAAGTTATTGGACATGTCTATTAGGTTGCTAAGTACTGTCTGAATCGATATTTCACTTGATGGGGTAGCATGTGTCGATGTTGTCTCTGTGGTGTTCTCTTGTTCTCTCGGTACATCTCTCACATTAGACCTACACATTGGACATGTAACATGTTGAACGAACCAGTGTTTAATATAATCGGGAAGAAAGTTATGTGAGCATACTCTAAGTTGTATTACTTCGGTGTCATCTGCAAATACTTCCTGAGAGATTGGACATATTGTATTTATCGGGTTTACAATATTTGAGAACCGCGTTGTTCTAGTATATGTTTCCATTTCTGATGCAGTAAGTGGTTGTTCATTGGCCACGTTATCTCTTGCTGGTTCATTTGCCGTTGCAGAAAGTAGCAAAGGATCTCTTAGTGCATCACTGAATGCATTTGATTGTGTAGATCCACGTTCAATATTGGCGAAACCGAGGTTCGAGAGATTTAGAGAAGGTAATGTGATCATACGTGTTCGAAGTCCATTGTTAACTTCAGTAGGTCGTTGTAAACCATTTGTCATTTGAAGTGCCGCACCTCCAAAAAGTAATGATAACTGGCGATTTATTTCGGTAATGATGGCATCATTCTCTCCATCGGAGGGTGGAACATCATTCGCACGTTCATTATTCGCACGTTCATTATTCGCACGTTCATCATTCGCACGTTCATCATTCGCATGATTATTAGATATATCCATCATGGATGCCGACCACGAAGGATTTGTACTCTCAGATGAAGAGTTGGTATTTGGGGTAGCATTCTCTCTTCCCCCATGATACGGAACTTCTTGGTATAGGTCATTTAACCGAGAGCGATGGTACCGAGAGATATCGCGTATATTACGTTCAATATTTGAATAAACAGAGCTAACATTTTGACTATGTTCGATAAAGTGATTTGCAAATTGGATATATGCAGAATCATAATACTCTGCGTAGTATTCGGCAATACGAACATCTCGATTTGTTGGAGTATGACTTCTTGTCGTTGAAGTTGTTCTAACGCCATCAAAGAATGCACGTTGGTGTCGGTTATAATGTGAGTTTCTTGCATTACGGTTAAATCCAAAGTAAGCAGAGGACGATGACGATGACATACTAAGCAAGGTTATTGTAAATATGTATATACATGTATCTAATATATTTTTACACCTTTCGACATTTTACGTTGCCATCTCAAATCTAAAAGACAGGTGAGCAACCGCTTAAAGATAACATATTATATACATATAATTTGGTGTTATTCAATGAATGCAAATACAAGTATAGACAAGGTATCGCCGAATGGTGATGTGATTCCGTTTCCTCAATATGCAAAATATGCAGACATGGGATTAACTGGCCTAAGTAACCTTGGAAACACATGTTTTGTTAACTCATGTATCCAAGCATTATCGCACACATATGAACTAAATGATTTTTTGGAAGCAAAGACATATGTAAAAAGAATAAATAATAATCCTGATGCCATATTATTGAATGAATGGGATAAGTTACGAGAGCTGATGTGGAGTGAAAACTGTATTGTATCTCCGGGCGGGTTTGTCAATTCGATGCAGCACGTAGCTTGTTTAAAGAAGCGAGAATTATTCACAGGATGGAGTCAAAATGACTTACCAGAGTTTTTAATGTTTTTAATTGATTCATTTCATACTGGATTATCGCGTGGCGTACTAATGAACATAACAGGTGATATTAAGAATGACCGAGACATAATGGGCCGAAAATGCTATGAGATGATGAAGACAATGTATGCAAAAGATTATTCGGAGATATTGAATATCTTTTACGGAATACAGATGTCAGTTATTTTGCCAGAAAGTGCGCCACCACTGTTTGGAATGAATGAGATTCTGAGTTTAAAACCGGAACCATTTTTTATAATGAATCTCTCTATTCCGCAGAAAAAGAAGGAAAGTGGAAGTACAGTTACATTACACGATTGTTTTGTGCATCACTGTTTACCGGAGATAATGAATGGCGATAATGCGTGGTATAATGAAGCAGAGAATAAGAAGCAGGATGTACAAAAACGTATATTATTTTGGAGTTTACCGAATGTTATGGTGATTGACCTGAAGAGATTTGTGTATACAGAAAGGGGTTCATTGAGTAAAATCCAGGTGCCGATTTCAATTCCAGTGAATAATATGGACATGTCGCGTTTTGTGCAGGGGTATAAAAGTGCATCATATGTGTATGACTTATATGCGATATGTAACCATCATGGAAGTATTCATGGCGGTCATTATACAGCCACGATTCGGAATGCGAATGGAAAATGGTATAATTGCAATGATACAATTATAAAGGAAGTGAATGTAAATGAAAATGAGATAATAAGCAACGCGCCATATTGTCTATTCTATCGTAAAAAAAAAACTGTTTGAAATATATAAAGAAGGCATAGTCAACAAGTACGCAACAAAAGAAATAGAATGAATCCAATAATGCCACATGTAAACTTTGATAATAGGAATCAATCTTCGTCGACCTCGCAACAGCAGCAACAATTAAGTGGGTTACTTAATAACAGTGGCAGCATAAACGATCCAAATAACCGAAATGTAAGTGGAAAAGCCGGCGAGTTTGTCAACCAGGCAAGCATGAATATCGACTATGACCCGATTACAGGAATTGCAGTTGATTTGTTTGATAAGATAAATGATATTGCGTCCACCCCCAAAACTATCATCATTTTGATTATAATTATCGGGTTATATTTTGTTTTATTTATCTCTTTAGGAACAAATGGTGAGAACAAAGGTGCGACTATTCTGGAATCATTTCTCTGGGCATTACTTATTGTAATTGTGTTGATTAACGGATTTCAGTATTTTTTCAATGTTAATATCACAACTGAAATAAAGAATCTGTTTACTGCAAAACCACAGATCGACCTCACCGCGGCATACCCAGGCGACCCTTCTGGAACTGTAGGTGTGGATGGTGCGCCAGGAATGAAGGGACGTAAACAAGCGTTTCACATTCCTGCAAACATATATGACTATGATAACGCAAAGGCATTATGTGAGGCATATGGAGCTAGGTTGGCAACATATGATGAAGTAGAACAGGCATACAAGTCAGGCGGAGAATGGTGTTCATATGGTTGGTCGGATAACCAGATGATATTGTATCCTACGCAGAAGGAGACATGGGAGAAGTTGCAGAAGAACCAGAAAACCAAGAATGCGTGTGGTCGGCCTGGCGTAAATGGTGGATATATTGATAACACCGCACATAGGTTTGGAGTCAACTGTTATGGGGTAAAACCTGATATGAACACGGCATCATCGAAGTTTATGAGTGGAGCTTCATCCGTTGATGAGGATTTATTGAAAGATCCTGAACACCAAAAACGCGTGGATGATATGAGAAAGAAGATAAATCAGATTGTGGTTGCTCCATTCAGTAAGAGTGCATGGAGTTTGGTATAATACTTCTATACGAAAATATATACAAAGGTATCATATATTCCTGGACATATGATACTTTTTGATATTGTTGTTTACTTGCGTCGACGTGTGACTCGTTTCTTATGTGTTGATACTCTCCTTCTACGTGTTGTTATGTCATGCATGATTCTCTTGTCTGGTGATACGAGAGAAAGAAGTTTATCATAAAGAGATTCGTTTATTACTTGTGAAGTGCCACCATGTTGCTCATCATCACTATTATCACTATCATTATTATTATTACCATTATTATTCTCTCCATGTTTCAAAGTAGAAGTATTCGTATCAGAACTTTCAATCGTCCGAGGTTTGTAAAGAGGTGACATAATAAACAACCCAGCAGGAACTGCAAGATCGGTAAATAAGTCGCTAAACTGTGATATATTGTCGCGTCTGTCACGTGACATATCACCGCCAGTCAAGTATAGAGGAATATTATTCTCAAAAAGTGTATTCTGGATTGTATAACCTCCGCTCATCATCTCTCCGTTTTTATTTGTAAGGTACACCAGGTGTGTAGATGGATTAAAATAGTCATGTTGTTGTTGTTGTTGTAAAGACATATGCTGGTATGGTAGGTAACGAATACTACTATATACACAGACTTTTATTCATCAGGTTCAACGCTTGTTACATCACCGCCACTTTTGCTCGACGCGGGGTTGTTATTATAGTATCTCTTAATTTCAGGAATCACCTTCACCTCTCGTTTTTGTTTAATATATGTCATGATCTGATCAACCTGTGTTGAATTGGTGATGACTTCGCCTAGACACTTCTCAAGAAATCCAAGTGTAATCGGTGCTGTCTGTTTCATTTCACCGAACTTTAGTTTTCCATCGGTGATATTAATAACAGCATTCGATAGTTTATTTGTTTGGATATATTCAATAATTGCATCATTTGCATCACTGCGTTGTTGGCGAAGTTCCTTTGTTTGTTCATTAAGTTCTTTGAGGCGATTGTCTACAGCAACCCACTGCTGAATCTTTTTCTCAAATGATGCATGTACTGACCCTGATGTATTATTCATGTAATATATAGTTTATTATGTGTTGTGTTGGTAATATATAAGTAAATATGCTCAATGTATTTATATATTTATTATGACTAATGAATGATTATTGTAGGTATTCGTTTACTTACTTGCGGTTCTTCTTGCTAAAGGAGCCGCTGTAGTACTTTCCACTGGAAGAAAAGGAACCTTTCTTGGAAGAATAACGCTTGTGGAGTGCCTTTTGTCCCAAGTAGAGACCAAAGGGAACGAGAGCGCCTTCAACGACGCTAAGAAGACCGGGCAACATTCCACCATTCTGGTTATTCTGGTTATTCTGGTTGTTATTGTTATTGTTTCCACCCTTGCATTTCTTCTTCTTGTTCTTCCTAGAACCTCCGCTGAGAGGAGATCCGATAGAAGATGCCTTTTCAAAAGCAGCGACATCGCCACCAGCATTTGCACCGGCGACAGCACCGACGATGGCACCGGCAGTAGCACCGGCAACTTGAGCTTCAGCTTGTCCACACGAGTCACATGAACCACCATTCTGGTTATTATTGTTATTATTATTGTTATTGTTGTTATTATTATTGTTATTGTTGTTATTGTTGTTATTGTTATTGTTGTTGTTATTGTTGTTGTTATTGTTGTTGTTATTTCCACCCTTGCAGTTCTTGCGAGACTTGCGACCGCCGGACTGAGCTTGACCAGAAGCACCCATCAACTTGCCAAGGAGGCCTTCGGCAACTTTGGTAGCAGCAGCGACAGTCTGAGGATTGATTTCAGTAACGGAAGGAGCAGCAGAAGCATCAGCAGCTTCTTCACCAGCACCACCCTTATACTTTCTGTAATGAGAACGGGAACGGGAACGGGAACGAGAATGTTTCTTGGCCATTTTTATGTTACTTATATATTAACGCAATAAAATATATAGATTTGAAATTATAAAATAGCCAATGTCAATAATTAGCAGACCGCCTCGTTAAAAATAAAAATATTTTATTCTTAAATATTATAAAGTAAACAGTAATCTCAAAATGAAGGTAACTTCTCTCCTCTTTATCGCAATGAATCTCTTGTTTGTGTCTACAACAGACGCATATATTCCTCTTCTCACATTTAAGGATGCAACCAAGCAGTCCTCTGGTGCCGCCGCAGCGACAAATCATGTATTACTTGCACATGAAAGTAATAACAACAATTTAGAGTGTGATGCATGCCAGTTTATCGCACATGGGTTAAACAAGACAGTATTTAATAATCCTAAACTTCTCAACTTTACAGTTACAGAGCTTGATGACTTTTGCCAGGTTCTTCCAGCGGGGTTTCAAAAGGCATGTGAAGCAGAAGTGACAACATTTGCACCTGAACTTCTTCAGAAGATAGGCGAATATATTGCAGACAATGGATGTATCGAGCTTGGAATCTGTCATGATGCAGAAAAGGTAGTATCTCATAACATACTAGGTGTCCATCAACATACAAAGTAATTGAATAAATACCCCACAACAAGTGCGTGTCACTTTACCTTTAATTTTTCTCATATTATCGTACATATTTACGTGTATATACGATATAAGACAATCATACACATAGTAGCATGGACTTATGTATTCGAGAACCAAATGAAACCTTTGAGTTTGATAAACTTTCATTAACACAGCCAAATGGAATGACTTCCGGAACATATTTAACAAAGATTCAGTATAAGCGCGAACCTCTCTACATTCAGACACCGAAGACAAACACAAAGCAAGGAATCGTTGTATCGGGTAAGAAAGGAAGCATCGATTTGATTCTTACAAATGATAACACCGACTTTATTGAATGGATCGGAAGTTTAGAAGAAAGGATAATTGCTCTTCTATACGAAAAAAGGAACTTATGGTTTAATACGGAGCTTGAACTGAGCGATATTGAAGCATCCTTTGCGTCTCCACTGCGAGCATATAAAGGTGGCAAACAATATTTAGTGAGAGCTGGCTTAGAGTATAATAAGACGAGAGATTTGACGATTGGTCCATTCATGTGTAAGGTATTTGATGAAAAACAGTATATGGTCCCAGTGGAATACGTAAGACCGGAGCATAATATAATATCGGTATTAGAGGTACATGGAGTTAAGTTTACATCAAAAAGCTTTCAATTGGAGTTAATCTTACGACAGTCTTTAGTAATACCGGATATACCACTGTTTACTACATGTATGATTAAGTCTTCGTCCTCGTCATCGTCATCGTCTTCGTCCTCAGCCAATGAGAGAGTGCAAGTGAATATCCCCATCACCGATAACAATTCTATTGGGACTGATTTACCGATTAATACAGAGTTAGTTGGAGAGAATAATGGAGTGGAATCGAATGATAATCAAAACAAAGCAACCAACTTTAGTTTAGGAGTTGCATTGCTTGACAATTTAGAGATGGATGAGGGATATAGTTATTCTGATAAACAAGAGAAAACAGAGGAGATATTGAATGGTGGTAGTGACAGTATCACCCCTAATACAAGTGCTAGTACCACTGCCAGTACCACTACTAGTACCAGCGATGAAACACAATCCAATGAAACACCATCCAATTATAGCAATGAGGAACCAAGTGTGAATGACATGACAAATGAAAAGAATGAAGAATTAAGTATTGTTGAATTATCATTGGATGATATTCGGATCGATGATGATGAAAATGACTTATCAGCTATGTCAGATACAGGAAACCTTCTCCATAATGGTAATGTTAGTGGTAGTGTTAGTGTTAGTGGTAGTATTAGTGTTAGTGATAATGTAGGAAAGTCCGATTCTGGATCGGTCACAAAACCGGGGGGTCTACTTGCTGCTGGTCCGAATGTTGCACCTTCAACAATCAAACTCAAAAAACCAAATGCAGTGTATTATGAATTATATAAACAGGCCAAAGAACGGGCAAGAGAGGCCAAAAAGTACGCAATTCAAGCATATTTGGAGGCGCAAAACATTAAGGCGAATTATATGTTGAATGATTTAGACGAAAGTGACGAAGATAGTTAATCAAATAAAAACAGTCAAAAAACAGTGAAAAATTATTTTATCATTTATTTTATATACGATGAACATCTTCGCTGATCTCCAGAAAACATTCAAGTCTCATCACCTCATCGTGATTCTTGGAGCAATAGTTTTGATTTATGCTCTTTACACATATTCTGACCAGAAGTTCTTGCCTATGGAAGCCAACTCTAACCAGGATTCTTACCAAAGGGCTGCCCAGTCGGGTGCTGGTTCTTCCAGTGGTGCTGTAGCCGCCCCAGGTGCTGGTTCTGAGGGGTATGCTCCCGTTAGTGGTATGGCTGGTCCTAGCTCTTCTGCTCACCAAGCTGTTGCCAACCCCGCTGACCTTCTTCCTCGCGACACCAATAGTCAGTGGGCCGCCCTTAACCCTGCTGGAAACGGTGACCTCACTAACCAGAATCTCTTGAGTGCTACCTTCCTTGCCGGGATTGACACTGTCGGCAACACCATGAAGAATGCCAATCTCCAGCTTCGTTCTGAGCCTCCTAACCCTCAGATCAATGTTGGCCCCTGGAACAACAGCACCTTTTCCCCTGATCTGATGCGCACTCCTCTTGAGATTGGGGTTGGTTCTCAGTAAGCTGGATTCATTATGATATGTGATAATGATGATTGATGATGATGATGATTGATGATGATGATGATTGATGATTGATGATTGATGATGATGATGATAATGGGAGAATCATATGTCGATTTGATTTATATACTTGTATATTTTCTGTAATAATATATAAGTGTATTTGAAATAATAAATAAGTATGGACATCAGCATATTTGGATATATAATTATTGGATTTATTATACTGGTATGTTTAAAGATTTATCAAGAATCAGACACGTTTAATTTGAAGTGTATTGTTTCAACTGTCGACGGAAACAAATACTGCGTTCGAGAGAGAGCGAAGCTGGAACTTGCAGCGGATCTCTTGGCACGCGTAACGCAGAAGATGAAGAAGGTTGTTGCATATGTAGGAGAGAAATATCCGGATAGAGAGAATGTGCGACGACTTGTTGATAAGTTTAATCCACAGAAAGTAAGCGAGACACTTCCTACTAGTGAATATACTGCATATAGTGAAAATAAAGGAGAGAAGCTGGCATTCTGCGTCAATACGACAAAGAATGGAAACAAGCTGATTGATGAGAACACGCTAACATTTGTTGCACTTCATGAACTCGCACATATTATGTCAGAGAGCATTGGACATAAAGATGAGTTCTGGGGGAACTTTCGGTTTCTCATTCAAAATGCGGAACAAATAAAGGTGTATTCACCGGAAGATTACAAGGTGAAACCGAAAGAATACTGTGGAATGACGATTAATGATAATCCATATTATGATAATTAACTGTGGCATGAGCATTACGTTATACCATAATGAACCTCTTATATTGTATAAAAGTTAGATCTGCGTCGGATTCATCATCTTTATCACTATATTGTGATATTTTACAGAAATAATTATTTAACCATCTAAGTATACCGGGGATATCATGCGACGGATTATCGATTCGCCATGAAAATAGCTCGGTGGTATTGGGAGAAAGAACTCCATATTGAGCAATATCTTTATAAGAAACAGCTGGTGGAAATACTTTCGTATAATCGTAATGTGGTCGATGAATGTATGTTATGAAAATAGACGAAATAATGGAATCGCGGTCATATAGGAAAAGTCGATATACTGAAGACCCTCCAATAATCCATACAGTTTCATAGTTCATTTGTTTACAGTACAGTTTGATATCATCAATGTTATTAAACCACCGAACATCATCTGTGTTTGCTGGTTTATCATGAAGCGTCGATGTTAAAATGAGGTTGTCGCGATGTTTCAATGGTCGATTTTGTTCAGGGATACTTTTCCATGTAGTATGTCCCATGATAACCGCGTTTTTCCTCGACTGGTCTTGTTTGAAACTAGTAACGCGGATGAAATGACGAATATCCTTCTTAATCCGCGACCATGGAAGCTCGTTATTATTTCCAATGCCGCCACCCCAACACATTGCAACAATCATATTATATGTTGTCGGAATCGATACATTCGCGTATTTTTCTACACCAGGTGTAGTGACAAGTGGATAATCGTTTACTTCTTCAGTTGTCATTACGTTGCAAGAATATGACGACTATGAATATGACTTATATGAATAATAGTATCTATGTGTATATGTTTATATACATGTTCCAATAATTATTTATAGTTTTCTCACGATGATTGTGACAAAAGAAAAGGAAGGTAGCTAGGTACGTGTATATTCTACAAAATAAAAAATCATAATAGTATAATTTATACGACAGGATTATACTATTACTCTAGAACAACATCATGGAACAAAGATGTAGTAATAATATATTCAAGGTGTGTCACATATCTTCAAATGCAGTGTCAGCAGAAGGAGAAACGACCGCTGCACAGAATAAACATGAAGATGAAGATTCGATTAAAGTGAAAACATTATATGTATACGCCGGAAAAACACACATTGCTATTCGCAACGATGACAATGATGATGAATCCACTTCAAACGTTGTCTCTCTCTCGGAACTTCTTATATTAAATCCATCACATCCCGTGTTTAGAGATATATTTAGTAAGTCGGAGATCGAAGCAATAACTCATACTCGTTCGATCAATGTGGTATTTTTAGATGAACAACTCCATTTAGACGACACCATTGAAACAATCAAAAAGAAGATTATCTATACGACAAAAGATGATCTAAACCTCTCATTTGGAGAGATTTACTTGTTTACAAAGCAAGTCCAATACATCAATACAATAAATGCATATAAAGTACTCACCTCCGATGGAAAACTCGATATAACCCGACCGAAGCTCGAGAACTTTTTACTCAACATTGACAACTTTTATTCAAACACGAATGGAGTACTTGATGCAAATAAACAGTCGTTTGTATATTCAGATATACAATCTCTCAAGTTGGATGAAGTACCTCGCATCATAAATGTTCCTGTTGGTCAAGAGATTAGTGCAATATCAACTGATTATCCATATGCAGTAAATCCATTTGACGCGACTCATCGTGACGACTTTCTAGATAAGTATGCAACAGAAGTAATGAATACACTGAATAAGCAAGTATTACTTGATATGGGACTACTCGTTAATAACACATTGTATATGTGTACAGCTGAGGATGTATTGCGTTATGTGTCGACTCTCTCAGCCGCCGCAGCCGCCAGCCCCGCCGCCACCCAGGCAATAATGAGCGAATCTCTTGCATTAAAGACATACTTCCCTTTTCTTATTCAAGGAACCATGAATGGGATTATTATCACAACATTAGACGATCTTATAAAAAGTCGCCCGAAGCTTATTGCAATGAATGAGCAGTTTATCGACAAGCGATTTATGCGAAACATTGGTAATGTGAATCTACTTTATGACATTTATAACGAGAGAACAGCGAATATCAACTACATTGATGAAGGGATTCGTGGGTTCGACTTTATTATTCATCCCGAGAATAAGTTTAACTTATTGTTAGACGTGATTTTTAAACTGATACATTGTTCCTCGGATATACCATTTGTCAAATATAATCCGGGAAAACGTCAAGACAACGTATTTAAGTTGTATGCTGATAAAATATCGAAGACAGGACGCAAGATCCCGATTCTGCCAAAGTCAGATATATTTCGTCTAGCAAAGACGATCGGGCGTAAGAAAAGCGTAGCAGTATACATTGAATACAAATACATCAATGAAACAAACCCGCGCCATAAGGCGAATAATACAGTTGTTCCGATTGTATGTGAGTTTACAAACGAAGGTAGAGTACGTGTAAATGCTACATTTCGTTATACATTTACAGTGGATGAAGTCGAAGAAATAATTCGTGCGACAATCAACCCTGTGGTAAATATCGTAAAAAGTTATATCGAACAAAGCGGGTATACAATGGGGTTGTTTACATCTCTCTATAATCGTAACATCGATATTCTAGACATAAACTATTTCTCTCAGGTATCCATCACCAAGAACATCGAGATAAATGAAATGATCAAATGTATTTCGAGTGTATTTAATGAAATCGAAGGAAGTTTGAAAAAGGGGATCTTGTTGCGATATAAACGCGTGAGTGATTATAACGAGATGGATAGTCAGGATGCATATATTATTGAAAAACTAAACAAGCTGAACGTGGATACAGATATTATAGAAGGGCTTATGCAGAACTTTATGATGACGGAAGATGACGCGAAGATGAAGATTGCAGGACTATTATCTACATTACAAACAACGCAGAATATGCGTTATCGAGGAGGGAAAATAAGGATTCGAAATAATCCAGGGTACATTACAAAGATTACGAAGAGTCAGTTTGCAAGTAATATTACGATTGAAGTGAATAATATTAATAATATTTTGTACTTGTGTACTCTGCCAATTTACTTGGACTCGATTATTCGTATATACCAAGACCCTACTACAACGAATGTTCCTGCTGAGAGGATTGACCTTTGTCGGAGTTCTTCACTTGTACAAGAGGATGAACTGAGAGATGAATCTGAATCAGATGAGGAGGTTGATATTGCTGATAAAAGTGGATTATTGTCATCGGTTATTAATACAATAACAAATACATTTTCAAGACAAAATGATAAGACAACGTCACATGATGATGATGATGAAGAAGATGAAGATGATGAATATGAAGTGAGAGGTTCTGTTATTGAAATCCAACCAGAGTTTAATAAACCGTTGCCAACTACGGCAGCATTTATTGGTGAGGAGCTTGTAATAAATGAAGAAAAGACCGAAAATGTTCCGGGTAAAAGTGTTAATATATTCGATTTATTATTCGATGATGATGATGACGAAGATGAAGAAGAAGAAGAAGAAGAAAAAGAAGAAGAAGATCGCCCCCCAACCAAAGTAGGCGATTATGAGTATTCCGGAGGAACCAATCCTCCTGCTACAGATGAAGGAATCAATGATATTACTGGCATGCGATTATCTAATCCAAATCCATTCTTCAAGAAACTTTCTGAGAGAGATCCTACTTTATTTTTAACAAAGGATGATGGAAAACACAATGTATACTCTCGTAGTTGTCCATGGAACTTCCGTAAACAGCCAGTTATTTTAACAAAAGAAGAAAAGGATAAGATTGACAGAGAACATCCTGGATCATATGATCAAAGTATTCAATATGGATCTGATCCGGCGAATCCATACTGGTATATTTGTCCAAGATATTGGAGTCTTAAACATAATACCAGTTTAACGGAAGATGAAGTAAAGTCTGGAAAGTATGGAGAGGTAATTGGCGAAGAGGATAAGGTTGCAAAACCTGGAAAGAATATTTTTGAGTTTACAGAAGGAAAGTATCATCGCGATGCGGATGGCAAGTATATACAACATTATCCAGGGTTTCAGAAAAAGGATGCACATCCAGATGGACTCTGTGTTCCGTGTTGTTTCAGTGAATGGGATAAACGAGGACAACGTACCAGGCGACAAGAGTGTATGACAAAAACATATGAACCTCTTGCTGCACCATCCGTATCCGTATCCGCATCCAGTGACACGGCACAAGTAGAAAGTGACGAAGTAATACCGGTAAAACAATCCGAAATCGACGCACCAGCTGTCAGCGAAACAACCGAGAGAATACTCGACCCAGTTTCAACCTCTCAGAAGTTAGTCGACACTATTGTGCAAATGATCAAGATAAAGGTGAATAATATTAAAGATGATCGTATTCTTGCACCTGAAAAGTTTCCTCTCGATAATAATCGATGGGGATATCTCCCAGTTGCCCTTCAAAAGTTCCTATTTAATGACAACAAAACATGTCAAATAAGCATCAAGAATACTGCAATAAAAAAGAATGTACCATGTCTTATGCGTCGCGGGGTTGAAACAAGCAAAGGGCAATCATTCATATCTGTTATAGCCTACATGTATGCTGAACATACAGATGTGCAGAGAATAAAATCAACATCTAATGAAGTGGAAATCGGGCCAGGGGTTGTTCCATCTATTCGAGAGATGAAGAATATTATTATCAAATCTCTCGGTTTGGATTTATTTGTTACGCTTCAAAATGGCCTTCTTATTGACACATTTTATGATGACACAATCGAGGTCGACATAGGTGGATACAAAAATACCGCCACATATAAATCCATGTTTGATAAAGAGGCATCCAAATCTAAAGCGAAAGAGACAACATTCTCTCGGATATGTAATGCATATGAGCATTTCAAACAGTATATTATGTCAGATGATATTGTAATTGATCATACATACTTGTGGGACATTGTAACAAAGCCGAACCCATTATTATTTGACGGTGGAAACAACCTCATTATACTTCATTTACCAGAAGACGACATAACGAACAATGTAGAGATTATTTGCCCAACGTTGGGATTTTCAGGAGAGATGTTTGATTCAAATAAGAAAACGACCATCATAATGAAGAAGGGAGATTATTATGAACCGATCTACGTATTTACTTCAACCGATTCAAGGATTGAAGCATCATGTCGATTCTCTCTTAAAAGTAAATATATTCTCCCGAAAGTGAAGCATGTAATTGATACTGTTCGTACTATATATTCTAGTTATTGCCGCTTACATCCGAGTATGCCACGGCAGTATAAGTTTGACATGAATAAGCCAGCCAAGCAAGTGGCAAAGATGTTAAAGGATGCGGGGTTTTTTATCATGTATCAAGTGCTGAACTTTTCAGGGAAGACAATCGGATTATTCGTTGAAAAGAGCGTGGCGACATCAAGTGCCGACGTAAAACGAGAGAAGATATATGCGGGTGTTATTCCGACTGCAGTGTCTGCGCCTATTATGAGTAATGATAGCGGGGCTGATACTTCTGTACCACAGACCCTTGCGTCATCATCCCCATCATATGAATACCCCGTTAAGTTTATGGATAACGAGAGGTTGTGGAATAATACATATAATGACGAGGTGGCATTTCTCTCGTTTGTGCATAATGAAGTGAAGAAAGTGACGAAACAAGAGATTGCATGCCTTCCTCGCGCAAAGGTAGTTGAAGACGGAATAATTGTTGGCGTTCTTACACAAACCAACCAGTTTATTCAGGTAAATCTCTCGTCGCCCCAAATGAATGTAAACGATGAGTTGCCAACAATCACCGAGTCAAATCATATTGTCTCTGAAACAGAGATTGCCTTACAGAATGAAAAGGTTGACAATGAGAGATCCCAGTATATAAAGAATATTCGTCTTGAAACCAACTTTTTCAATGTGTTTCGGAATACAGCTCGTATTCTAATTAACAGGTTCGACAATAAATCGCTTCGTGATGAAATCGATGAGCTCATTCGTGCGCCATATATTAAATATATTCATAAGTTGGATCGCGTCGTAAACATTCTAAGTAAACTTATGTCGAAGCATATTGGATTTACGAATTATAGTCCAGAGATTCTGAATCATATTGGTCAAGTAACTGGATGCATAACAAATGATAATGCATCGTGTGACAAGAAAGAATATTGTATGAGAGAGACGAGTGGACTATGTAAACTGTTGATTCCGAAGAAGAACCTAATCAACCCATCGATTGATAATTCGATTGTTTACTTTGGTAAGTTGGCGGATGAGATAATCCGATACGAGAGAATACGTCTTTTCATATTTGAACCGATGAAATATCTCTCGTTTGGGGAAGTGAAATACAACTTGAATGAAAATGAAATCATCTTGCTTGAATCTCTCCTTACTCAAGAATATTTCGACAATCTGGTTCCTGCGTTGATGAATCCGTATGCGAAACAAACCACATTTGTTATGTCGCAGCCAAAAACCACGCAGCCATATGATAATCGATATAATCCTGGATATGTTAAAGCATTTGAAAAGATAAGTGGTCCATCTTCTACTACTGCAGTGGATGCGGCAAAAGGCCCCGGAAAACGCGTGTTTAAACTAGTTTCACCAACGGAGTTTTCTCATGTACTTGGTAAATGTAGTCCAGTTGTAACCAAAGAAGTAAGTCAAAAGTTGAAGTCATGGTTTGCATACAAGTCGTTCGAAGTTACATTCTCGGACCAGTCACCCGAATGTTCGTTCGATATTATTCTAACCATAATGCGTCTTGTTCATCCCGACGAAGCACCTGAAAAGTATACTGTCTCATATATGAAAAAGGTGTTATATGAAGAATACAGTAAGCTGATGGGAGACGTGACAACAATTAAGAAGATATATAGCTTGTTAAATGCATATGGTATGAAGGAATATTCTTATAATATCAATTCAAAACAAATCACATTTGAGCAACTTTTATTTAGCGAACATTATTTCATGACGACGCTTGATATATGGATTCTTGCGACGGCATTTAAGTTGCCGATTATTTTATTATCTGTAACCTCTCTGGTTGAAAATGGAGGGTCATCACTTGTCTTGTATACTGAACCAGTTCGAATGAACGAAAATGACCAGATTGAGAATACATATTACTTTATTAAAACACCGGGTATAAAACAGGGAGTTGTTCCACAGTATTCTCTCATTCAGTCGAATGGTCCTGTTGTGGATGCAGCCAAATCTTCTTCTTCTTCTTCTTCTCCGAGTGTCGCAATTCCATTAACGTATTTATTGCCGACGACATTGTTAACTGATATTCAAAGTGTTGTACAAAATGACGATACGTTACTGTCTTATCAGACATACATTAGTAGTTTCAAGCTTTCGAATGTTAAGAAGCCAGTCGTCCTGAAAGTGGTTGATAAACTCTAAAAAATAATATGTTTATTTTGTTGTTTATTTTATCGTACAATAATCGATAAAATAAGTTCATGATATAATATAGGTTCAATGACTACAACTGTTACAGCCGACACTCTGAAGTTGTCTGAAACGCAGATCCAACAACTTCTTCAGCTTCAGCAACTTCAACAATTACAAGAACAACTAAACCCCCCAACTGGTGCAATGAGTAGCTCAAGTAATGCTATATTATCGAAATCAACTAGTGGAAATACTGCCGAACAAACACAACAGACCCCACGAGTTATGGAAACATCAACGATTGTTATTGAACATAATAGCAATGATGATGCAAACCTATCTTCTCCTCAAACACTTGTAGTACAAGAGAAGTTAGTAACCCCCGATGGAGTTGCCGTAGAATTAAGTTCGCCAGAGGTACATGCAGGTATAATTGATAATACTATGTTACAATCTACATCATCCCATAATATCAATCCTCTTTCTACATCTACTGCTCATGCATCTCCAACCAGTACCTCTGAAAAAAAGAAGCCAAGAGATATCAAGAAAAAGAAGAAGGCACCTGTTGATCTTTTAGCAGATGATTTCGAGGAGTTGTCTTATATTGACTACGATGAAGATGATGAAGAGATTGTAGAAATAAAACGCATGATTTTCGTCTTTGTAAAGGATGTTGTATTTAATATGATATTTACGATTCCTGCTCTTCGCGTTCGATTAGAGACAATCCTTAGTGATCCCGATTATGCAATAAAGGAAATCAGTCGTGTATTTGATGGGTTTAAAGACCGTATTACTCGAAATGAATTGGTAAGTCTAAAGAAATATGTGTGCCGTGAAAATACGCGTGATTCACTAACAGGTATTCTTGATGTTGCATTTAAGAATATTATGGCGGATGGAAAAATTGACATCACGGATGCACCCCATTTTATTACTCTTATTCATAATGTGGTCGGGTTATTTAACCGCGATAATTCATCCAATAATGCTGACATTACAATTACTGGAGAGAAAATGCAGTTGCTTATTCACTTTATACTGAAGTGTATTTTTGTACTTACGATGGATGGTGCCGAAGAAACGATGGCAATTAGTTTGCTTGATGGAAGTTTTAAACTCTTGGCGATCACTGTTTCACCTGTGTTTAAAAAGGGATGTTGGTGTTGCTTCGGCTCAAAAAAACCAGTGAATTAGTTGTATACATCATAAAAAATATGTTATAATAGTAACATATTTTGCATATTTTGCATATTTTGCATATTTTGCATATTTTGCATATTTATATATTTACATATTTATATATTTTATATATTCAAAGGTATATATATACGACCGATGGTTAGAACACGTGTTAGAGTAACGCGTTATAAGCGTCGGGCTTCTGACAAAAAGACGACGCGACGACGACGACGAATACAACAACGAGGTGGATGAGGTGGAGTTCACCCTGTATTAACGGTACATACTGAACCTCAAAAACAGGGGGGAAAATCGTCATCTTCTTATAATATATTCTCATCCATTTTATCATAATTGTCCTTTGCATGTGCAATGATAAAAAAAACACGTAATGACGATACATCATAAATCATTCTGACTGATGTATACTGATACTTCAACTTGTGTTTTTTTGACTATTATATACTTACCTCCACACACCACCCCTTACCCCTCACGCCCCCTCACTTAAAACCCAACATCATAATCATCATGCACCATACCAAGCTTCATTCTTGGAATACCTTCAACCTGAGACTGAATCGCCAAACTCGATATACTGCACTTATCATTTCCACTCATATTCTCAGTAGACGCAAATGCATTTTCAATATCATCATTTGCATCTGTATAGTTATAATCAACACTATCCTGTTTCATAAGTTCTTCCATATTTGCCAATACCTGGAATATACCTGTTCCATAGTATCCTTCTTGGCCACACATAATATTTGCTGAAACACCGCGCATAGGGTCAAGTTCACCGTGACGCGCCGCCTTCAGAAACATCTCTGGTGTCTCCTCAAATGATGCCTTTGCAATCGGGCCAGTGTCGTCATTGTTAATACCATGTCGAAATATAGAGATCATACTAGAGTTTACGGTCATGCGATCACATAACAAAGCCAAGTGATGATAGTTGATGTAAGTACTATCAAACTCAAGCAGGTCAGTGAGTTCATTAAAGATAGTATGTCGCGCTGCTTCAATTCCGAATACATTATACATTTCTTGAATATCGTTGCTGTATGTGCGACGAGAATCAATGTAGTCCAATGCAAGTACATCCATCATATTGGTTCCGGTTGTATCAAGTACCCATGTCTCTTTTCTAGTATACTGACCTTCATTCTTACGAAGTGTGTCGGTTATCTTTCGAATCGTCGCCTTTCGAATACCTTCAACCCCGCGCAAAACGAGATTCTTCATCATCTGATCCTGGAAGTTCTTCAACATGTAGATCTGGTCAGATTGGTCGAGTGGATTCGCGACATTCTTCTTCTTGTTTCCACCTGCATTATCGAGTCTTAACCGAAACACCAGGTTGTCCGAATTATAGTCAGAGTAAGCACATGAAACATCGTTGCCATAACTGTTCTTGATTGCGAAATGGATATCATCCATCGTTATTTTCTTGTCAAGCATTGCCTCTGCATCCATCTTCATTCTTACAATCCATTTTGATTTACTCGAAGACGAAGATGAATCGACCGCCACACCATTAGCACTAGAGGAAGACTCTCGAACACATTCGTCAATCAGTTTCTCAAACTCGTTATATTGTGTCATCATGTCCTTGTCATCCTGAATAAGAGTATTCATGTCATCCGGATCGAAACAGATTTCAATCGATTCAATAATCTCGGATAACTTTGTATGTTCAATATGAGGAATAAACTCTTGTACCTTCTCTGGATTACTCTCATCATCTTCCTTCAAATAAATGGTGATCGACGGATTCTTAGGATTCTCTGAAAGCGACAAGATTTCTTCGATTCTTACAACACCACGAGTAACATTCGACTTACTTGCTACACCTGCTTGATGAAATGTGTTTAAAGTAAGTTGTGTAGTTGGTTCACCAATACTCTGCGCCGAAATCATACCGACCATTTCTCCGGGAGCGACAATCGACTTCTTGTATGTAAGTATGATCATCGACACTAGAACCGACAACGCATTACGGTTAAACCTCTTCACCATAAGAAGTTCTTTTGGCGATAAGTAATAGTAATACATGACTTCGAATAGTTCAGTCGGAGGTGCAAAGGTAATCATCTTTAGTTGCGAAAATGCTTCTTCAATAACATGAAATGCCTCTAGTGGGGTGATATCAACCATCGAGTTTTGATTGATTTGTTGTTGCCCCTGCACGTTATTGATGATATGCGAAAATGCCACTGGCAAATAAACCTTCTTATTATTATTATCGCGATAACCATATACATGACGAATAATATCGTCTCTCTTCCGTATTATCATTTCAATATATTGCTTTGTTTTTATCGCAAGGTCTGCCTTCTGTTTCTTCATCCGATTGATTGCATCTTTTGTATAGGATGTCACGAATGAACTATTCGACTCCTTCGTTATATCTTCTGGCATATGGTAATGTGCATATATTTCATCAAGACTCATACTAATAATAGGTAATACTTGCGTCTCAACCTTGACAGGATCAATTCCATCATCTCCATATGAGAATTGCACAATTCGTCCTTTGTTATTTCTCACAGTCATATCATATTCTACTTTGAGATCTTCAAGACCCTTGATTAACTTACGTTGTAAATATCCTGTCTGACTTGTTTTTACAGCAGTATCAATCAAACCCATACGACCACCCATAGCGTGGAAATACAGTTCTTCCGGCGATAACCCAGAGATAAATGAACTTTCAACGAAGCCACGAGCAAGCGGACCATCATCGAACTTCGTGAAATGCGGCAGAGTGCGACTTTCGAAACCATACGCAACACGCTTTCCATCAATCGACTGTTGTCCAAGACAGCAAATCATCTGTGCAATGTTAAGTTCACTACCTTTAGAACCGGAGTTGACTAGACCAACAAATCGGTTATTTTTGTTGAGGCTTTTAATGCCAATTTTTCCTGCATCCGATGTAGCAGAGTTAAGAATGTTTGCCACGCGTGCCTCGAACTCTACATCATTCTTTTTTCCTGTTTTGTTTTCGAATATCCCTAAGTGAAGTTGGTCAATAAGACTACTGATATCCTTCTTCTTCTTAGTGATAACCTCGCTGATCTGTGTATTGGTTGCCTGATTTGATATAAGATCGCTGATACCAACACTGTATGCAGATGTTTTCATATACTCGGTAATAATATTCTGAAGATTATCAATAAACTCGGCTGCAGCCATATTTCCAAAGTCGTTGCAAACACGTTGAATAAGGCCATTACTTCCGGAACCAATGAGACCCTTATCAAGTTGACCGCGCAACATTTTTCCTCCACGAATCTCCAACACATTATCATTCTTATCTCCAGTATCTTTTGGTTTGTACTTAAGAGTAAGAGGCGGCAATATTTGAGACAGAATCTCGAAGTTTGTGATATCATCGCCTGTTTTAAACAATGCCTCATTTACACGAGGGAATGCCGACAATAGATTCATCGCCGCTCTTGGTGAGAAGTTAACATTATTTCGGGTAAATAAGTATGAACCAATAAGTGAATCCTGAAAGATACCAATAATTGAATTGTTGTTTGCAGGACTAACTAATTGGAACGGAACTGCCGCCAAGTTTTTCAGTTCTATTTCGGATTCGTCATCCTGTGGCATATGCATATTCATTTCGTCTCCATCGAAATCAGCATTATATGGTTTTGTGCATCCAACATTCATACGAAATGTGTCGCCTTGGAACATGACACGAACAATATGACACATCATACTCATTCGGTGTAATGTAGGTTGTCTGTTAAACAGAATTGCATCCCCGTCCATCATGTGCCGATGAACAATATCTCCGTTCTCGAGAGTAACATTCGATCTATCTGCGTATCGAAGACTGATGCTTGACCCGTTCTTCTTTTCGAGTATGTTTGCACCAGGGTATTCATCTGGACCTGCACGTACCAATGTAAGTAGGAACTTTTTATTGCGGTCATTCACCACAACTGGTTTTGTAATGTTTTTTGCGATTTTAAGAGGTACACCCAATTCACGAATTGAGAGATTTGGATCAGGGGTAATGACTGACCGTGCGGAAAAGTCGACGCGTTTACCCATGAGATTTCCGCGAACACGTCCACCTTTTCCATTGAGGCGGTCTTGTATCGACTTGAAAGGTCGCCCAGAACGCTGTGCAACTGGGGGACAACCCGGAATATTATTATTCACTTGTGTCGCAACATAGTATTGCAACATCATATGCCAGTCATCGATAATCTTACCCGATGATCCTTCGCGAATCTTCTCCTGTAAAGTGTTATTTGCTTTAATGATATTCACAAGAATATGAGTGATATCATCCTCGCTACGTTGCGACCCTTCCATTTTCACGGATGGACGTACTGCCGGCGGCGGAACCGCGAGAACCTGACACACCATCCACTCTGGGCGAGAGAATACAGGACTAAATCCCATAAATGCGACATCTTCATCCGAAATGCGGCGAAATATCTTAATCACTATTTCTGGCGTGACTTTCATAATTAGGTTGTCATCTGAGGCACCACTGGTCATATCACCGCTGCCGCCGCCACTGCCACCACTGCCCCCGCTTTCAGCTACACCTCCATCAGTGATTCCTTCTACAGTTTCCCATTCAGCATAAATCTTCGCGAAATTATCCTTTGATGCAATCTTCCGAGGCTGCAAACATCCGCATCCATCCTCGGTATCTTCTCCACATCTCTTTATCTTGCTTGCGTACTTAAATACCTGACCCCATCTCTCATCAGGGGATAACTTGAGTAGTTGTTTATGTGTCTCTTTGCTGATAAGAAGCTTGCTACACTTGAAACACACACACCGCAATATCTTCTTTACGGTGGTTAGGTACTGTATATAAAACACGGGTCTAGCCAATTTGATATGACCAAAATAACCCGGGCATTGAATATAATCTAAACCGTCAGTTGGACATATCATTCCTGGGTCGAGAGGTCCCAACCTAGGATCGAATAGTCCACCAATTACCGGTTTATTATTTGCATATGTATCACGACTTGTAACTTCTGCAACTGACCCTTTGAGAATCTCCTCTGGTGACATAATCCCAAATTGTATTCCGATTACCTTTGAAACATTATTTTTTGGTATAGATGATGCATTTGATCCGGTAAGAATTGACATTACTTCGTGACTATCTAAAGGTCTTCTTATAATACCGCAATAATATTTAGATTCTTTTCAATTTTTTCATTATACATTTCCAAATAACATATGGGAAAAATGTATAATGTAGTATCATGTATCATGTAGTATCATGTATCGTATATTATGTAACTACTCTGCAGTAAATACCATATCTCTTGATCGGTCCATATGAATAGTCATTGTCCCCGTCTTATTCTTCGGTGAAAAAATAGAATCAACATTTTCTTTATATTTGGTACTGTTAATAAGATTTTCGAGAGCGCGTTTCATTTCAATAACGTTATGAATGCTTCGTGTGGATACACCTTGTCCTGGCGATATTTCGGGGGTTCCATATCTGGTATCATATATCACGGTTCTTAGAAGGTGCTGCAGGTCGCTGGTGAGAGGCGGTGATGAACGATTCGCAATAACATAATCAGATAAGGTCTTTGCAAGACGTAAATCATGGCTTACATTTCGAATATTGGATGCGATATAATAGTTACTTTTGCTTATCTTTGGGTGGAACCATTCATATCCAGCACTATTGCCGCAATTTGGAGGACAAAGGCGACAAATGTTATCATAAAAATGCTGCGACTCTGGTGTAAAACATCTACCATAGTCGATAACTTTCGCTATATACCGTGTATTAAACTCAATTGTTGTGTCTGGAGTATTGCCGATATAACGCATAGTGACGTATCCGTTATTCGGAATTGTGTATAAAAGTACATTTTCATCATGGAGGTCATAATGTGTAAACTCATTCGCAATGACACCAAGTACTCCATATACCTGATATAGTATTCCGATACACTCGATCATTGTGTCTGGCAACATTACTCCTTTTCGGAGCCATTTTCCAACTGTAATGGGTCGATCAAGGTATTCAACCAATATTGTATATAGTTCAGCGTTGTCACATGAATCGCTAAGTAATGCATCGCTGAGTTTCACTGGTGAGAATATATCACTCATATTACCGGTGGAAGGATCTGAAGGAGTAAGTGGTTGTGTAACATCATGTACAAAGTCCCCTGTTGCCATATACTTACTTACATGTTTACTGAGAGGATTTGTGTCGGTATTTGTTTTAAGGATGGAGTATGTTTCAACAAAACAAGGAAAATATGCGAGTTGTTTGTTGAGGTATTTTAATCCGACAAATGCTTCATATACAAGACTATCGCTTACTTTGGGGTCAATAGATGTTTTCATGATTGCGTGAGATACATATCCTTCTCGCTCATACACGAGGTAATTGACGAATCCATTCGCACCAGAACTAATAGTGTCTACTTTTCCGCTACGAAGAAAGTCGAATTGTTCAAAGCTACCGAAATAACTTTTTACTTTGGGAATATCTCTTCCGAATGCAAGGCATGTTTGACTCCATGGGCAAACCCGTGATAAATATTCGCGAAGACGACGGTTCGGAGAGCGAAGCCCTACTTCTAACTTTCGTTTAATGTTGCTTCTGCTAAAATTTTCAGGTGGGGTAACCTTCGGACTTTGCCTTTGCTTTTTTGAGTCTTTTTCATGTAGAGAGCCGCGTGTACTACTTTGTCGACTGACACGTTTATGCGACTTTTTTGTAACCGAGTATTTATACGGCAGTGATTTGAATACTGTTTTTTTCGTTGTATTAGAACGCGTATGTTTGGAAACATGAGGGATTGATGAAGTCACTCGTTTACTATATGGTATACTACGTAGTGACTTTTTTACAGAATATGTATTATTCGACCGTAGTTTCATTTTAAATGTCCAAAGGTGTAAATGAACGTCGTATAGTATATCATGATATTATACATTCAAATAAATATTGCCATTTTTGTTGGGCGATGAGTAAATCACCTATTCTCCGACACATCTATACATCCACTCATATTGATATAGGTTGCGTGTCATTGCGTCTCTTGTCATTGTCTCCAGTAGCATGAATACATTTCAAAAAATTGAAACAAAACAATTGACACTTACTCAACTGATAGTAACAAAGTACTACGTACAAAATGGCAATCAAGATTAACAAGTTTGGAAAGAAGAAGAACACCAAAATGTCAAACGATGATGACAGACGCAAGTATTCATCTAAACCCGACGATGAACCGGAATCAGGTAATGTGAGTGATACGGGAAGTGAGAGCAGTGACAACAGTATCTCTAGTGTACTTAGTCGAAAGAGCGAGGATCTAGACCGTCTTGACTTTGCACGTCTCTTGGCTGATTTGTTCCCTTCAAAGCATACAAAGGATAAGTTAAAGCAGGTGAAAAAAGAGCATAAAAAAGAGCAAGAGAAGAAGGATGAAAAGAAGAAAGACAAGAACTTTAAAAGGGCAGTACAAGATATGGTGGAATCTGCTGTACAAAACATTGTGGTAAGCAATGACTCTTCTTCATCCAATGAACGTAAAAGGTCTCGTGGCGGAAATACAGTATCAAAATCTACGGGTAAAGAGTGCTGTAAAAAGAAGACTACTACGCGTGGTGGTCATTGCGAAGATGACGATGCATCGAATGTGTCATCATCCGATGATGAACGCGGCGTGATCCAGTTAAAAAATGGTCACACTATGACGAAAAAAGCAATGAAGGAATTAAAGAACGGTGTATTTAATATCGTTATTGCTTTGGATTCGGGTGATAGTCACTCTTCAAAGCGTAAGCGTAAAAGTACCCAGGTTGATGATGACGATGAAGAGGAGGATGAACAAATCTACTCTGACTCGGAAGAAGACGACAGACCATACGATAGTGAGGAGGATAGTGATTATGACAGTGAGGAAGATGAAGATGAAGATGAAGATGAAGATGAAGATGAAGAAGAGGACAGTGATTATGACAGTGAGGAAGATGAAGAAGAAGAAGAAGACAGCGATGACAGTTATAGTGACACAAGTGACTCCAGCGATACATACGAAGTGAATAGTGATGAAGATGATGACTCACCTATTGTTCGTAAGAGACTCCGTAACGGGAAAGTGGTTCCTTCTAAAAAGAAGTCAGACATCGAGTTACTTGCTGAATTAGACAAAGAGCAGGATCAGATCGACACTACAAAGAAAACGCTTCTAGACTTGTTGGCAGCGAATCCGAAAAACAAGGTTGCAAAGAAGACTCTGAATACGATCTTGGAACAGCGCGAGAAGTTAACAGAGCGTCGTCATAAGATTATGAAAAAGTCAAAAACCGACAACATCAAATGTTTCAAGAAACTTTTGCGAAAGAAGAACTCGACAAATGATCTCCGGTATTTCAAGAAGAACTTGTCGATTCCGGAGCAACGCAAGGTGATTGATGAAATGGAAGCGGTACATAAAATATCGTTAATTGACAAGCCATATCGCCTTACTCTTCTCGAGACGGACATTCCTCTTAAGTACAAGGCAGTCGCATTAAAAAAGATATCGGCACTTCGCTGTATGGAGCCGGGATGTGGCGAATATTACAAGGTGAAGAATTGGGTTGACACGTTTATGCGTATTCCATTTAATAAGTATCGGAGTTTACCGCTTACGATTGAGGATGGAATTGAGAAATGTAGTCAATACATGATGGAGTCAAAGAAGACGCTGGATGATGCGGTGTATGGATTGAATGATGCCAAACTTCAAATTATGCAAATGGTTGGTCAATGGCTGACGAATCCTGCTGCAATGGGTACAGCGATTGCGATTAAGGGGCCGATGGGTACTGGAAAGACAAGTTGTGTAAAGGATGGAATAAGTAAGATATTGGGTCGCGACTTTGCATTTATACCTCTTGGTGGTGCAACTGACAGCAGTTTCTTGGAAGGACATTCGTATACATATGAAGGTAGTACATGGGGTAAGATTGTCGATATTCTGATTCACTGTAATTCGATGAATCCGGTAATTTACTTTGACGAGTTGGATAAGATAAGTGAAACCGCGAAAGGTGAAGAAATTGTGGGTATCCTTACACACTTGACGGATACGAGTCAGAATGCACATTTCCACGACAAGTATTTCGCTGAAATTGACTTTGACTTGAGTAAGTGTCTGTTCATCTTTAGCTATAATGATGAGTCGAAAGTGAATCCAATCTTGTTGGACAGAATGTATAAGATTCAGACAACTGGATACAATAAGAAAGAAAAGACGAAAATTGCACATAACTATTTGATTCCGAAGATACGTAAAGAGGTGGGTTTCAAAGAAGGCGAGATTATGATTCCTGATGAAGTGATTGAGTATATTGTTGAAAACATGACGGATAAGGAGGAAGGAGTTCGAAACCTGAAGAGATGTTTAGAAATCATTCATACCAAGTTGAACCTGTATCGATTGATTAAGACGGATACAATGTTGTTTGAGAAGGAGATGTCATTAAAGGTGTCGTTTCCGTACACTCTTACTACTGAAATCGTTGACAAACTTATTAAAAAGACTGAACAGAATCGTCCGATGAGTTTGTATTTATAAATTGTGCGGGGCTATCAAAGAACCAAGAACCAGTAACTAGTAACCAGTAATTAGTAACCAGTAATTAGTAAATATATCATAAAAAAGAAGTGTATTATGCTATGCGGTAATAATACTTTTTTTTTACAAAAAGTCAAATATATGAACATACGAAATGGAATCAGATACCGGGCGCGAAGTAGTAACCACTACCACCTCTGATGAGAATCATATACAACAACCCGACGATTCGCATGATACTGATGTGGATAACCTATGTACACGGAATAGTGACTCGGATGAAGATAAGATAGACAAAAGCAAACGCAAGAGTGAAAATAGTAGCGGGGAGAATGACACATTACAAGTCCTCATCTTCTCTTAAGCCTGCAACTATGACTACACCACGTGTAAATA